>Ga0315279_10000266_pt1 | contig 112758 bp, 103 predicted proteins | sample YL17G06_20_MG_FD_203694 | JGI IMG/M metagenome (GOLD analysis project Ga0315279, IMG submission 203694) | Sediment microbial communities from Yellowstone Lake, YNP, Wyoming, USA - YL17G06_20 | ecosystem: Environmental > Aquatic > Freshwater > Lake > Sediment | place: USA: Wyoming | collected... | reverse complement strand
CCAAACTGAACTTGACAGAGTGGTAGAATTATTAAATAATCGCCCACGAAAATGTTTGAACTATCGGACCCCGACAGAGGTCTTCTGGAGCAAACCTATGCGTTGCGCTTCAGATTGAAATTTGCGTTATAAGAATTGGGATTATTTGACTAATCTAAGAAGAATCTCAGATGAGAGGCGTCTGTCAGCGGGACAGATGAAGGTTACCTGCAATACATAGGTTTGAGCGGCCTGTGTTTCAAAATCGAGGTTGAATTGATAGGCCCTGAGGAAGTCCAGCCAATGTCCATTATTTTTGACAGGGTCAGTCAGGTCAAGGTCTGGCCATTTAATGAGTCTTTCGCCTTTAGGGTCGGTTGAACGCTGGACATATTCATACAATTCAAAACGAAAGACGCCAGGTGACTTTATTGGCGAGCCAAACAGGTCCAACAGACCGACATAAAGATTTACCTGTGCAGTTTTAGTGTCAGCGGCAGGGCTAATAAGCTCGGTCAAAGGCATAATGTCGACCTTTGCGGGAGCGTAGAGGGTATAAATGGACGCATCCAAACCGGCATCCGTTTTAGGTGGGGATTTGGGGGTTGTTGGCAGAGAATCGCAGCCAGAGCCGAGCCAGAAAAGAGTAAAAAAGAATGGCAGCGATACGAAAAAAATGACTTTCATTTTTAGCACTTTTCAGATAGATACTCTTTTCACAAAATAGTGCGGTCAAATACAGATATATAACATACCTGAAACTGAGTAATTTGTGAACCTGTAATTTCAAAAACGCAAAATAAAACGTTACATATTCAGTAATAGCAAATTGTTGTTTAAGCAGCAGAATCACATTACAATGTTATACGTGATTACAGTTGGTTTTGTTTATTTGAAAGAAAAAGGATAGAGAGGTGTTTGAGCAGCAAGAAAAAGCAGACAGGAAAACCGGACAGGATGGTTTTACACTAATTGAGCTACTGGTAGTAATATCCATTATGGCAATGCTGATGTCTATCTTACTGCCTGGATTGAACAGAGCAAGAGAAGCAGGCAAACGAGTGGTATGTCTTTCGAATTTGCGGCAATTGACGTTGGCGTGGAACTTTTACGCTATGGACAACGATGACCGGCTGTGTTCGCCGGATACATACTGGAATGATACGCCCTCAAGTAACTACTGGGTTGCGGATGGGCCGGTGGTGCCATCGAATTATATCGGCGGGACGCGGACAGGCATCGAGGATGGAGTGTTGTGGCCATATACACAGTGGACCCTCGGGGTGTATAAATGTAAGAGCGACGGCAGCGAGCTACTGCGCAGCTATTCGATATCCAACAGTATGGGGGGATATACTCAAGATGGCATGACGGCTTACCAGAGTCTGGGTGAGGTTCCCAGGCCGTCAGAAAAAATTGTCTTTGTCGATGCGACAAGCAGGCTGCGATGGATAGCAGACAGCTTCTGGCCTGTGGATATTGACGCAAGCGGAATAAGATGGCGAATTTTTGATGACCACAATATAACAGCGAGGCACGCAGACGGGTGCAATTCATCTTTTGCGGATTTCCACTGCGAATACATCCGATGGAGGGACTGGCGGACGGTCAAGTTGTCTTTCTGGGAGATACAGCCGGATGCGGCATCGAATAATAATATCGACCTCGAACGAATTATCAGGTTATTAAGGTGACAGGGACATTGGTGGCATTTATGCAGAGCGGATGTAGCCGTTATCGGAGCGATGGAGAACGATAAGATGGCCTTCAAACTTCCCGATTTGCAGTATTTTGGGTATGAGATTAAGGAGTGGTGGGAACGGCTGGCGATACGGAAGTGGATTAACCAGAATCCGAGGATAGTTGTCGGGATAACGCCAGGGTCGGTAGTGATACTTTTGGTGATTGTTATATGGCTTTTGATACCTGAAAAGGTTGTAGTGGTCCAGGAGTATGAGAAGGAGTGGTTCTACGACTTAAATACCGGCAAGCTCTTTGTCGCAAGAAGCGGACAGGTTCCTCCAATCAGGGCGCCTTCAGGCCCGCTGCCTGATGGCAAGAAAGCAGGAGTAAGGGCCTGCGTATTAAGTTACACCGATGAGCCAAATGAAGCGGAGCGATTTATCGGGTTTTTGGAGATGGCCGACCCAAATGCGCAAAAGAGCGCTGCCGCACCTACGGAAACAGCAGGTAATCGTTGGGGACAGGGGATGCTTATCCGCAAAGTTAAGGATAAGCGATGGGTGCCGGCTGACAGCGATTGGGGGCGGTATATTGTGAGGGAGGTTTTTCGTCCGAACGAGATGGGTGAACGGGCAAGGTATTGCAAGCCGAAATAGTTGTCAGTTTATACTCGAAGCTCGATGCTTCGCCGTAAGGCGTCCCCAAGCGGAGATACTCGATACTCATGGCTCGTTAATCGTTCAACCGTTTTGCCGGCTATTTAGATAGACAAGCGGGGTCAGAGGGGTTTATGTTGCAATCAATCAGCCAATTCGCCGACATTAGTGCAAAGTCGTAAAAGTCAAATTTGCAATCGCTGTTCACATCACCGAAAAGCACATACTGGCAAACCTCAGAAGATAATTTTATTAGATATACATCATTCTTCCCTGCGCCAAAGGACACTGTCGAGCCTGCGACTATGTATCCGCCATCAGAGGTTTTCTGAATCGAACGGCCAGAGTCATTAGAGTTTCCGCCGACGGTCTTTTGCCACGCAAGATTCCCACCAGAATCGGTCTTTATAAGATAGACATCCCAGTTCCCTGCGCCAAAGGATCTGGTATCGCCTGCGATTATGAATCCACCATCTATTGTCTGCTGAACCGAAAAACCTTCGTCAGCATAGACTCTTCCAAAGGTCTTTTGCCACTCTTGGTTTCCGTTTGGGTCAGTCTTTACAAGATATACATCGGCGCTCCGCGTGCCAGGATGGCTCATACCTGCAATTATGAATCCTCCGTCAGAGGTCTGCTGAACCGAACTGCCCACGTCCCCGGAGCTTCCGCCGAATGTTTTTTGCCAGAGTAAGTTTCCTGCCGAATTGGTCTTTATAAGATATACATCCTCCCAACCTGCGCCAAAGAACCGTGTCCTGCCTGCGATTATGTATCCGCCGTCAGAGGTCTGCTGAACCGAATAGCCATATTCAGCGCCGCTTCCGCCGAAGGTGTTTTGCCAGAGCGTATTTCCGTTTGGGTCGGCCTTTATAAGATATACATCTCCAAGGGGGTCTCCAAAAGAACCTGTCGCGCCAGCGATTATGTATCCATCATCAGAGGTCTGCTGAACCGAAGAGCCATAGTCATCACTGCTTCCGCCGAAGGTCTTTTGCCAGAGCAGATTTCCATTCGGGTCGGTCTTTATAAGATATACATCTCCAAGGGGGTCTCCAAAAGAACATGTCGTGCCCGCGATTATGAATCCGCCGTCTGTTGCCTGCTGAACTGAATAGCCCCAGTCAAAATCGCTTCCACCAAAGGTCTTTTGCCAGACCAGATTTCCTGTAGAATCGGTCTTTATAAGATATACATCTGACCAGACTGCGCCAAAGGAATAGGTCACGCCTGCGATTATGTAGCCACCGTCAGAGATCTGCTGAACTGAGTAGCCACTATCAGAATTGCTTCCGCCGAAGGTCTTTTGCCACTGGATGGCCGGCTCATAAGCCGATGCCAATTCAAAGGAAAGCAACGCCACTACCAAGACCGCAAAGATATGAATATATACTTTCATCTTTTCTCCTGGTTTTTCTATTCGTATCATCAATATAACAAAAAGACGGATGAAAAGCAACAAAAATATAGAGAATTTTGAATATCGAATAGCGAATGTCGAACGCTGAAGTAAAAAATATAGGGAGACTACTGCTCTGTTACAACTGGTTTAATGAATTGTCATCCTGAGCGAACCTGTCCTGAGCGGAGTCGAAGGAGCGAAGGATATGGCCTGCTTAAGCGAGATTCTTCGGCTGCGCCTCAGACGTTGCCCTGAACGCAGTGAAGGGATGACACCCATCATTTGACCAGTAACAAAGCGCTACGCGTACAAAGACAATTTTTGTGTTTTGTCCGCCAAAGTGTTGTACCGGACAACTTTACACTTTGCACTTGTATTTCTTACTTTTCGTTGATACGAGACCTTATTCAGCCTTTAGCCAGTTTTCTACTAACATTGTCAAATCAATCAGGTTAACAACGCCATCGTGGTTGACGTCACCATCGAGCCATTTTATTTCGCTCATACTTGCATAAGGCGTGCCGCCGAAAGAACCCATATCGATTCTGCCACCATTTGGCATCGGCTCATCGGCTGTATCATCGTATGGGTCGCCGCCATCGACACAGGGGCTTGTAACCTCATCGAGCACCAAGACATCGGCCCTCGGCCAGTATCGGCCTCTTTCTGAAAGTAAATGGTAGTCGCTATTTGCAGCATCTGCAAAACGTGGGTCCGAGCGAAGCTGGCTCAAATATAACAGCCGGATTTCCTCCGAGGATAAAGCCCTACTAAAAATGCGGACCTCGTCAATTACACCCTGAAAAACTTCTGTGCCTGTCCCGCCGGGATAGCAGGACTGGTCCCCGATACGTAGCTCGCACCCTGAGGAGGTCAAACTACCCGCAATAACTCCCCTGCCTTCTTTGTTGCCATTTATATAGAGGCTCACCATACCGTCCGAATTGTCGAATGTAAATGCAACGTGCGTCCACTGGCCAGGATTCAATTTAGATTGAGAATCGAAATGCTGCCCTTCGAGCAAGGCCCGAAGACGGCGGTCTTTAAGCACGCGAAGGGCGTAGCCCTTCCCTGCGACGTCATAGTGCTTACAGACAATCGCACCTGCACCGCCGTGACCTTCAGGCAGCCAGTCTAGGTCGAGCCATATCCAGGCGCTCACGGTTACGGCATCGGTCAACGAAAGCCCGCGGTCATCCGGCACATCAACATAATCATTTAGTCCATCAAAATATAATCCTGTGCCGGCGATGCCTTTCGCCCAGGTTGCGCCATAAATAGTCCCATTGTGTCCATTGCCGGATTTGTCAGGCACAATGTTTCTATTGTTTTCATCGAAACTCCAAAAAGCAACCAAACCTCGTAATGGGAGCGGTTCAATGTCCTGCTGAACGAAACTATAGCGTGCTTCGCAGCCAAACAGGTCGCTGTCGCTATTATTCCAGAAGATACAGTTGCTAATGTCCGGCTCTGCGCCTGCGTAGGCCTCGATGCCATATTTATTATCCACAACGTTCAAATTCTTTATCGTTGGCGAGCTGCCGGCGATAAAAACCGCCATAAAACTATTTCTTACCACAAAATTCTTCAGGATGCTTCTTGGGCCTTCGCCATTATAGAAAGAGACGACGAAGTCGCCGGGATTTTCGATGATGGGTATGCCGGCTTTTGTTGCGACACCCTGCACCGCTATCGCTTTACCTTTGAAATCGACTTCTTCCTGATACACACCTGGATAGACCAGCACCTTGAAACTGTTTCTCGATGAATCGATTCCTTTGTGGATAGTGGCGAAGGCGGTCCTTCTTGTTAAGCCATCGTTGTTGTCGTTGCCATTAACGGCATCGACGTAATATACCGGAGGGGGTTTGGGTTCGGGAACCACATATAAGACGACGTTATCAATGCATCCTGCCTGTAGTCTATCTCCATATGTAGACTGTGTGCAGCTGATGCCGAGCCGTTCGATATTCAGAAATTCTCCGACAGTGGCTAAAGTATATGTACCAAGCAGTACGCCATCGTCCTTCCGCGTAATCTCAAGCGTGAACATATCGGAAGTGGGGTCGTAAATTGCTTTGTTATGGTACCATGTGTTGAGAGCAAAAGGCATTATTGGTGAATCCCCACCACCATAGAGATCGTTCGTCCAATAGACTATACATGCCGAATTACCCTCATCCACGTGATGATAGCGCACGTGCCAATGGGTCGGCCCTTTCGTTAGCATATCCGCATCCCACAAGCCTAAGTTGAAATAAGACCCCCATTCGCATTGCGTAAGGTTGATGTCAAACTCAAGTTTGTATTTTAGCGTTGGGTCGTAAGCGATTGGAATATATGAGTATGTGTACATGATATGGGAAAAGCAATACGTTCCGGTGGCTGGGTCCCATACGTACCTGTCAGGCCAGCTGGTTATCCAGCCCGGGTCGGAAGAAAAATCCGTCTGGTAAACTATCTGCCAATTTTCGGCCGGTTCGCGGATTCCGGCCAGTTCTGAAATCTCGTCAGCCGAAAGAGCCCGGTTGTAGATGCGGACTTCATCAATATCGCCAATCATTCTTCTGAGTATTCCAGGAGGCACGTTCCACCGGAATGCACCTATGAGAACAGGTTCAGGAATGTTATTAACAGTTGAGATTGTCTGGTCGCCTTCAGCAACTACCACCCCATCTCGGTACGCCACAAACTTACCTCCAGGCCCGCTCCAGGTTAGTGCAATATGGTGCCACAAAGAGTCTTTCAGGCTTTCTCCATCGTCGTTATTTATGTAGTCGCAGCTTGTGCCGTCTGAAATGATGCAATACTCAACCATCTTTCCTGACGCGTTCTCCCTTACAAGGAATTCGTATGCAATTGTGCTGGCGTAGCTGCTGCTACTTTCCTTGCTCACTCCAAATTCATTACTCATATTGCTTGCCGGATCAACTCTGATAAAAGCTGCGATCGTCCCGCGTCCTCCGGACAAATCCAGACTTGGACTGTCTGGAACATTGATGTAACCCGTTCCGTCTAAGTGGACCGCCCCATCCAGTACTCCGGTGGTCCAAGTTGCGCCCCCTATAAGGGAACCGTGATTTCCATTGCCCGACTCATCGTTGGCGTTGCCGTTGAAGGGATAATAAGCAACCAAGCCGATACCGGCTCCGCGGATGGCCTCGATTATCTGATTTTTATCGTAGTCGCAGTACCACAATCGGTTCCCGACAAAAGCTATATCTGTAGCACATCCGCCGTATGCACCTGGGGGCGGGCCGTCTGCGCCAGGATAATGCCATATCTCAATGATGTTGCCATCGGCATCGTGCTTGTATATCTCGCGCGGTCCACTTGTGCCGCCCCCAGCCGGGCTGCAGGACGACCACATATTCGTCCCGTCCCAGGCAAGGCCATACGGCGAAATGTTGCCTGAACTCCAAGCCTCGACTGATGTGAATGATGTATCATTTATGGTCGTACGGTAGATAACATCGGTGTGGTTATCTACTACCCACAGATATCCTTGAGCCCACTCTAATGCTACCGGACCACTGCCCGGGCCGGGCCAGATATATTCTTGCAAAACATTGAGGCCAGTACTTGTAAGTTCACATTTTTTGATCTTGTCACCACTTGGGTGGATATTGTCTGCTATCCACCAATAAGCACCATCCCAAGCAAGGCCCTGAACTAAGTACTCTTCCGGGACGCTGTAGTTGCCGAGCAGGACTCCAATAGAGGAATAATGGTGTAACCGCGTCCCATCACCAATACTCCAACTGATGACCCAAAATCCATCGTCGCGATACACCAGGCCGGATGGACCTGGCACATCGATTGTGCGGCCGACAGTAATGTCGTATTCAGGTATCTGTGCCCATGCGCCATCGTGCAAGGCCAATGCAAATGCGAAACACACCACACCGATTTTGAAAGCATTATTGAGTTTCATTTTTCGCTCCTTTCAAAAATTGTTATTCTTTCACCACAAAACATATTTGCTTAATGCAGCCAATCCTTTGTAAGTAGAGCAAGGTCGGACATATTCACCTTGCCATCTTGATTGAGGTCGCCCAATCTAATAGCACGTCTTAGCCACCGTTTTATAGGCGGCCAGGCACAGATTCTATCTAATAAATCCTGCTGCTGTTGATTTTGCTGCTGCAATTGTTCTATTTGAGATTGCAATGCAGCAAGCTGGTCTTTCAGGTCCTCGGTAGTTCGGCTGATGATTTTAAGAGTATCAGAGGCTGTGGCTAAGGAATTATCCGTAACGGTCAATTCGATAACTTCTTCAACGCGACCTAATGCTTTTGTCTGACAGTTGGGGTCTTTACCTGAATAAATAACCACTCCATCGGGAAGCCGTTTCCAGGTATATTTAATAATCTGGCCATCCGGGTCAGAGGAGCCGCTTCCGTCCAGAGTAACCTGTTCATTAGCATCTGCGACTATATCATCTCCCGCCTCGGCTGTAGGAGGTTCGGTTGGTGTGCCGATTTGGCCGCTAATGCGAACCCACTCAATCTCGGACTGGTTTCGCACGATGTGCATCCCGACCTTATCGAAAGATGTCAACTGATTATCCTGGTAGAAATTGGCCGCTTGTATCTGGCCGTCTATACTCAGCGACCACCAGCCATTGCCGTCTCGGCTCCAGGCAAAGTCATGCCATTCATACGCCAGATTTCCAATGGAATAGTTAAATTCATGCTGCGTCTGGCCATTGACGGAAATTAGCCAATCTGCTCTTCTGTTGCTCTCGCCATAGTCGTGTACGATATAAACGTTCTTCCCGCTGACTAACCAAAGTTGTGCCTGATTAGGCCATTGCGGCCCCGATTTGGCGCGGAACTCAATCGACAGTTCACCAACGTTGTTAAGGGACACCGGGTGACTAAGCAAAACGGTCAGGCCGGGATCATCGGGAGGGTAATAACCGCTGCCGACGCCCCGAAGTGAATAACCCTGTGGTGAAGGCACGACATCAGGCGGCGTTGCCGGGTCACCTGTTGTGGGATATGTAGGGCTCCAGCCATCGAAGTTCCCATCATCGAAATTGTCAAAGAACAAAACGGGCAGGTTGGCCCAGGACATACCCTGACAAAGTAAGGTGAACACCAACGACACGAAAGCGATTTTGAGAGCATTATAGAGTTTCATTTTCTTCTCCTTTCAAAAAAAAACTGTTCTTTCGAAACAAAATAAGGTCTTTCTCGGAGACTTTCTCTCACAGACAAAAATTAGGTAAAAGATATTAGCGATGCCTTATGTTTTCCTCGCTAAAGAATTTGACGCACCCAACGCCACATATAAGCAAATTGTTGCGCAAATGATGTTGAAATTTCTCTTATGATTATATTACCATTTACCGGCCTTACAGGTCAAGTTTATTTTGCGATAAAATGATAGTTAAATGGTTAATTGGTTAATTAGTTAATTTGGTTACTCAAACCGACCGTTTTTTTGAGAAAAACTATTGTAATCCAAAGGATGCCTCACAGCATTACCTGTCTGACAGTAACGTAGCAACATTTGTCATTCCCGCGCAGGCGGGAATCCACTGGTCGATTTGCTGACTGGATACCCGCTTGCGGGCTTGTTGCCAAAGTTCACTGTGCAGGATTGAGATTGCCGCGGCCTGCTTTGCAGGCCTCGCAATGACGTAGAAATGCAATGTTTGTCATTGCGAGGAGTCCCGACTTATCGGGACGACGAAGCAATCTCCTGTTTGGCAACAGTCCCTTGCGCGGGAATGACAATCATCAATCAAGCTGTTATGAAGCAACGGCGTCAAGGAGTTTGAATTGGGCGGTTATTTCGGCGAGGATGAGGCTTTTTGCGGCATCGAGGGGGCCGGGGAGATATGCGCCGGCGGCGTTTGTGTGGCCTCCGCCGCCGAATTTGGCGGCGATTTTGCTGACATCCACAGGGCAGGCCCTTGCACCGTATGGTGCGGGGCAGGTGCTTCGCAGGGAGCAGCGAATGCGGCCATCCTTTAACTCGGTGAACAGGGCGGAGACTTTAACGGTGCTGATGCGGTGACATTCGTTAATTAAATTTTCTGTGTCTGCAAGGGTGGCACCGGTCTGCTGAAAATCACTTTGCAAGATGTGCTGGGCTGCGTAGCGGCCATCGAGATGAAATTCGAGGGTGCCGAGCATTGTAAGCATAAGATTGAAGCGAGGGAGAGAGAAATTTTGATATAAATCATGGTAAAGTTGTGTCGGTTTTGCGCCGGCATCAATTAGCTTGGCGCAGGCAAGAAGGGTTCTGCTATCGGTGTTACCAAACTGGAACCAGCCGGTGTCGGTAGCGATTGCGACAAAGAGGGCACTGGCAATTTTTTCAGTTACAGGAAAGTTCGCAACCTTGAAGAGGTCAAGGACAATCAGGCCGGTTGCGGCGGCGGTGGGGTCGAGCAATTCGACATCGCCAAGATTATCGGTTGTTGCGTGGTGGTCTATTACGAGGATGGGTATGTCGGTTTGCTTTAGGAACTTATCGAGCTGAGGCAGTTGGCTGTAACTATCGGTGTCGATAATCATAATCAAATCAAATTCACCAAACCGCCCCGCTATCAAATCCTTCAGATTAATATCCTCTCCGATGACAGGGACTTTTTCAGAAAAGAGAAATTTGTACCATTCGGGAATCGGCGACAACAGGAGCAGCTTTACCTTTTTGCCGAGGGCGGTAAGGGTGTTCTGCATTGCAGCCAAACAGCCGCAGGCATCGCCATCGGGTTTGATATGCGTAGTCAGTAAAATATTTTTTGGTTTGCTGATTAGTTCAATTGCCTTTTGAAAATCCATTCCAATTCCCTTTTATTTTTGCCACAGAGGCCACAGTCCTCGGGACTCCTTACGGAGAGAACACAGAGAAAATTTCAATAAAAACATTTTTTATTTTTTGCCACAAAAACACCGGGAAAATTCTAATAAATTATGAACCTATAACAGTGACCGTGGCCTCTGACAGTTTTTTTCTACGGAATTTTCGAGGTATGACTTTGAGGCCATCGCTTTCAATAAATTCGCCGCCTTCCAGGGGATGGCCAATTTTCTGGATGCACCATTCGGCGAGGGTAGGGACTTTGCCGTTGCTGAATTTGCTTGACCAATCGAGTCCGGCAGTGGCAGCAACGGTATTCATCGGGACGCCGCCGCCCATAATCCAGCAGGAGCCGTAAGGGTGAATATGCGTGGGCAGTCGGTCGAACTCATCTTCGATTTCGCCGACAAGCTCCTCGATGATATCCTCCAGCGTTACCATTCCGAGGACGGCACCTTCGGTTGAAGTAACGAGAGTTATGTGGTTTTTTTCGCGTATCATCATCTCGAGAAGTTGCGATAAAGGCGTGTCTCCATTTACTTTTTTTATAGGTCTCGATATTCCCTTGATAGTAGGGTCAGAGGGATTTACCCTCAGGGCGGAGACAATATCCTTGAAATTGATGTAGCCTTCGATGCTTTGGGGGTCATTTTCCTTCTGACACACCGGGAACCTTGTGTGCATATCAAAATGCGCTTTGACAAGGGCGTTTGGCAGACTATCTCCCACATAAATCATAGATATATCGTGAGCCGGTATTACTATGTCGCGAACAAGATGGGTCGATAGATGTGCTGCTGACAGAACTATCTTTTCTTCCCTTTCGCCCATCAGCTTGGAGGTTCTGGCCAGTGACACGGCTGCTTTTAATTCGTGGAGCCATTGCCGCTGGGTAGCCGGCTCTATATGGACCAAGCGTACCAGCAGGCCAACTATTTTCTTTACCGTAAATTCGATTACCGAAACAATCGGATAGGCAATTTTTGAAAGGATTTTCATAAACGGCGAGAGCTTCAGCACTATCCATTCTTTATTATTGAGGGCAATCATTTTTGGGACAAGCTCGGCAAAAACGATGATTACAAATGTAAGAGGTATTATCAGCGCTGCTATTGCCAGGACGCCCGAAAGGGCCTCGGAGATACCCAGTTTTTGCTGGAGGTAAGGGACAAACGTGTCCTCCACGCCTGAGCCGCCGGTTGCAGCGGCAATGGCGCCGACCAATGTTATGCCGAGCTGAATGGTAGCGAGACTTGCTTCCATTTTGTCTTTCATAAAGGCAGCCTCGGCGGCGCCTTTTTTCTTTTCACTGAGCAAAATAGCAAGACGAGCGCGAGATATGGAGGCAAGACCCATTTCGTATGCTGCGAAAATGGCGTTGAAAATCAGCATAAGAATAATGACAGATAACTCATAAACGAACATCGTTTATACCCTAATACCTCTTAATAACATTATCATAATATCTTTTCGGCTATTAACCGCATAGGCTTTGCAGCAACTTTAATTGCCAGCCACAGATACTCTACGAATTCTGCTGCAAATTAACCTGCTTCGGATAAGGCTTTTTCAAGAAGCTCGCTGACTCCCAAAATACCAGCCCATTCCTTTAGATACCGGAGGTCGAGCTTGCCGGCTTGAACTTTCAATACACCAATGACATCAGCCCACTGACGCTCTGAAGAACAGTTACTATCCCTATACCAGAGCATCTTTAGCAGAATGATGTCTTCAGGTGAAACAATCGAAAAAGATTTCTCCAGAGAGTCAGAGAGTTTTAATAATTTTCGCCGTGTTAACAACTGTTTTTCAAAGGCGGTATCTTTCCTCACAAAAACATCTATCTTAAACGCGGTTTCAAAATGAATGACATTAAAGCTGCTTCGCTGCCTTAATGCGTTAGATACCGCATCTTTGCTGACGTAATATCCGGGCTTGAGCAATTGAAGAAGTTTCTGAGCATTATTTTCAAAAGGTTCCACCGTCAAATCGGCATCCTGGGTAAAGCGAACCGCCCCATACACGGAGCTGGCCAGAGAACCACCTACGGTGTAGGCAATCCCCAGTTGTTCGAGGATACTGACAAAGTCAGCCAGCACCATTATTTCCTGAGGATTATTCATTAAAAACATTCCCATAAACTTCGCTGAAGAGTTTTTCGCCGAGGTGGCGTTTGGCCCAGAGCAGCCAGATTTGCTTTTCGGTGACATTGGGATACAAATCTCTCAACCCGGCCATTGCCAGCATTTTACCAAACTGGTAGGCACTAAAGATTCGCTCGAATTTAACGGCAGCAGGCATTTTGCGATATATATCCAGCAAGACCTGTTCGGCTTCCGGGCTTGTATCTGTTTTATTCATATAACGAATTATACGAATTTAGCTATCGGATTCAAAGTTAATAAACCCCGCAATAACTCCCGATTAAGACATTCAAGGGCAAGATTGTGAGGTTAAATACGAGGAAACGACAATCTTATGCTCGCGAAGGTGCAATTTTACGTCCAGAACGGTCTTCAAGGCTATAAGGACTATCAGAATCGGTAAAGAAGATTGAAATGCCGCGGCTAAGAAGGCGCCGGCAATAATCGCAATGTGCATTACGACGATTCTCGAATACGGCTGCGACATCAGCTTCTCTGGGTTGGTGTGGGCGTATTCACCCTTTATTAGAAAATTGTGAACGAACGAGACACCATGACTGGCTAAAAAGATTGCCAGCGGCAGAAACAATCCATCGGGTATAATGTTCCACATCTGTCTTATCACGCCTAATAGCAGTTGAACGAAAACCAGAAAACACGGCCAGGTATTGCCGACCGGCAGCGGCAGGCTGCGACTTTTTCCGAATAAGAACAAAATAAAAAGGCCGTGAACACCAACAAAGCCGCCATAGTGGATGATAAAAAATGGGATGACAAAAAGTTTCGCAAGGTGTCCGCGAAGATGCGGCATTTTGACAAAAGCAATCTTGAGGATGTTGTAAAATCCGATGATGAGATTTTCCGCCCAGTATAGCAGGACAATCAAAAAGGCGTCCCAGCCCAAAAAGAAAACACCCCACAGCGGAGCTGTATTGGCTGCCAAAAGCGAAATCAGTGAGATATTCGATTTATGTCTGCGCAGCACATCGATGGAATAATTAAAATACGATGTTCCGACTCGGTTTGCGCTATGGTCAGGTTTAGAACCCACGCAAAATTTCCTTTGCCCTTTTGCAGTCTTTGGCTATTTGAGCAGAGAGAGCCAAGTCGGTTTTGAATTTTTTCTGGCTGCGGATTCGCTGGATGAAATCCATAGCGAGCAGCTTGTTGTATAATCGGCCGACGTTATTTATTAGCAGGTGGGCCTCTATCAATAAAGGAGATTTTTTACCATATAGGTTTGGCCTGCCAATGCTAAATGCGGCGGGGATTCTACGGTTGGCTGAGAGGAGCTTGCTGAAGGTATTCGCTACTTCGACAAAACCTGCATAAACGCCATCGGCAGGGACAAGCTGGGGCGGCAGTCTCATATTGGCTGTTGGGAAGCCGAGCTGTTTTCCTTTGCCCCTGCCCGGGATTATTTTTTCGATAAGGCGGTAGGGTCTATCCAAAGCGATGGCGGCGTCGGCCACTCTGCCTTTTGCAAGGAGGTTACGAATCAATGTGCTTGAGACTTTTGTTACCTTGCCTGTGGAGAGCTTAATCTCTTTTGCCTCAACTGAAATTACGTGAAAGCCATTATTTTTTGCCAAGCTCTGGAGGGTATGAATATCGCCTGCGCGGTTGAGTCCAAAATTAAAACTTTCGCCTTCGATGACGATGCCGGGTCTAATATGCTCAAACAGAAATCTGCGGACAAAATCAGCGGGCGAAAGGCCCAGGAGCCGGCGAGTGGTCCTGACTATAACAAGATAATCAACACCAAATCGCGCAAGAAGATGCCTCTTCAACGGCAGTGGCGTGAGGATGTCAGGGCTTTTTTGCGGGAATAGGAGAGCAAGTGGATGGGGTTCGAAGGTCATAACGACCAATTTAGTTTTGTTTTGTAAGGCGGCTTTTTTGGCGGCTGCAAGAATTGCCTGATGGCCGATGTGCAGGCCGTCAAAATTGCCAATGGTCAGAACGCAACCTTTTTTTATCTTCCGGAGGCCTGATATTGTTTTAAGGGCTTTCATTGTGTTTTGGGCTATTTTTCCTAAATAAATCACAACTCACTGTTTTTCCTGCTGGTATGCTACCGGCAGGAATGAGTAGTAGTTTACCTATTGAGGCGAAAAACTGCAATGGTTTTCGGCGAAAGACGTTTGCGTGTCAACCCCCTAATAAATTGGGGAGCTAAATATTTAAATTTCAAATAATATTTGCAACTTAGTTGCGAATTTAATAAAATCCTTTGACAAGAATTATAAACAGCTCATAAAAGACTTTTTTAGGAGCAGCCTTAAATAAAGGTAGCCAAATGAAAGGTCGGCTTGTAAATGTTTTAGTTGAGCTTAAAGCTCATGCACCGTTCACACTGTTCGGGGCTGTAACAGGCATTGTCCTGATGCTGCTTTTTAGAGGCATTTCAGAGCAAACATCTTATCGTTTATTCTATGTGTTTCACCCCACTCACGTGGTTCTTTCGGCGATAGTGACGGCGTCTCTATTTCGGCTGCACGAAAAAACAAAAAGCTTTATTATAGTGCTGCTTATCGGCTATGCGGGTTCTATCGGCACAGCCACTTTGAGCGATTCGATTATTCCTTTTTTTGGCGAAAGCATTTTGGGCGTGGCGATTCCGACGGAGGCGCAGGTGCACGGTGAGCATTCACAGGAGGGCTTACACACAGATAAAGTTGCAACCGAAGAAGCCCACCACTATGATCCGAAAATCCATATTGGTTTTATTGAGGAATGGTATATTGTCAATCCGGCGGCGCTGTTGGGGATACTGATAGCATATTTCCTGCCGCGGACAAAGTTTCCTCATGCAGGGCACATACTGATAAGCACGTGGGCATCGGCAGCCCACGTTATGATGAACATGCACGGCGAGGCAACAATTCCGAATGTTATTGGAATGTTTATAGTTCTTTTTATAGCGGTGTGGGTGCCCTGCTGTTTCAGCGACATAGTCTTTCCAATGTTATTTGTTAAGGGGACGGCAGATTTACCACACGAGCATCATTAAAATTTAATGGTGGAACAATGAAAGCAAATCTGGATTTACAAGCCCGCAAGATACTGAAGACAGCAAAACTATACTGCACCGCTTGCAGGATTGCGATACTTAAGGTGCTGATAAACGCAGGCAGGCCTTTGACGCAAGAGGAGATTGCACAGCGATTGGGTAGAAGGCGGCTTGATAAGGTTACTATTTACCGAACTTTAGGAAGTTTACTGGGGATTGGTGCGGTGCACAAGGCTTTTATGGATGAGCGGACACAGTATTTTGAATTAGCCGATAATTGCAGTGAAAGCCAGTGTCACCCTCACTTTACCTGCACAAGGTGCGGTGCAACACGCTGTTTGACGGGGATGTTACTGCCTATGGCAAGGAGTCCATACAAAGGTTTTATTATTCGCCACCAGCAGGTGCGATTAGAAGGGTTGTGTCCGGGATGCACCTGAAGATAAGAGCATAGGCAAAAAGGCAAAAGTAAAAATGCCATAATTGCCGATAAGAGATTTCTAATGCGTGGCCGATTAAAATTGACAATTTTGTTAATGCTGATGGGACTTGCGATTGCGGGCTGTCAGCAGCCTGTAACCGGTCCGGGCGAAGGGCCATTAATCACGCCTCAAAAGACCATCAGCGTTTATCAATTAGCCGGCAATCTCGGCCTGAGAGTTGCGGACGTTGCCGACACTCATGTTACGCTCAAGGATTCAGCCAATACTGTTTTGATTTTTACATACTCGGGGGGACGGGTTTATGTAAATACAAGGGCGATTGGAGAAACCGGCCGTGTAGATAGAATAGGCGACAGCGTTTATGTGTCAGATTCCCTCGAAGATTTGATACGCGGGCAAATGCAAAGGGCTGTTCGGCCAATCGTTAAGCCAGAACTTCCGGGAAGATTATCCGGCTGTGTTGTTATTGATGCCGGGCACGGCGGGCAGGACCCCGGCGCCACAAGCCGCACCGGCTACTATGAGAAAACAGTAAATTTGCAAGTTGCGAGAAAGGTAGCAACGCTGCTTCGGCAAAAGGGGTTACGAGTTGTAATGACACGGGAGGGAGACGAATTTATCGAGCTTGAGGAGCGGGCGGCGATAGCCAATAGAAATAATGCGAATCTATTTGTCAGTATTCATTGCGACTCGATGGAGAACAGCTCAAAGAGGGGCTTTACAATATATATAGCGAGGTCCAGTTCGTGGGAAGCACGACGGGCGGCGACTGCAATTGCGAGAGAAATGGCAAAAACCGGCTTAGATGACCAGGGCATTCGACAAGCTGATTATAAAGTCCTGATTTATACCGAAGGCCCGGCGGTGCTGGTAGAATTAGGGTATCTATCGAATTATCAAGAGGCGGGGCTTTTGAGGGACAGTTCTTTCCAGAACCGCCTGGCAGAAGCAATTGCAAATGGTATTGCCGGTTTTCTGGGATAGTGCGTCACTTGTAACTGGTGAATGGTGAGTGGTAAATTAACCAATTCACTAATCAATTCCTCAACGTGTGCGGAGTCAGCCATCAAAATGGCTGACGAGCAAGCCAGTTTTCGCAGAAAACGACTAAATCAAGCTCATCAATAAAATTATCTTTCGGCTCGGAAATATCACAGGCCGGCCTCCAGTTTGGTTCGTTTGGGTCGGTTTGCCAGGCAGAAGCTAAAATTGCAAAGTCTTTGAAATCAACGCCATCAGGGCAAGTGAAATCGGCGATAGGTATTTGCCAGACAAATCTCGGATAATTTGTTCCTTCGCATATATCCCATATATTCACAAAATCCCAGCCGGCGTTGGTGAAGGTGCTTTTTATTTTCATATCTGGTGTCCACTTTCCTATTCCGCCGGCACTTATTATTGTGCCGGAGGTTTGAATGTCCCAGAAGGAGTTGAGAGTTTGTCCTCCATCGTGCCTTCCGACCAGCCCGCCGACACGCGAGGTTCCCAAAACATGACCTGTAGCATAGCAGGAATCTATAGTGCCGTAATTTCTTCCTGCCAGTCCGCCGACCATATTAGTGCCCGAGGCGCTGCCTGTGGCGTAGGAGTTTGTTATCGTGCCCTCGTAATTCTCTCCGACCAGCCCGCCGACATCATATTCAGCCGGGCCGGTGGGTGAAGAAGAATAGCAGGAGGTTATCAGGCCGCGATTGTCTCCAACCAGTCCGCCGGCATTATCGTATCCTGAAACGCTGCCTGAAGAATGGCAGTAAGTTATCGTGCCTCCAAAATTCGACCCAACCAACCCACCGGAAGAATAGCTTCCTGAAACGACGGCTGAAGAATGGCAGGAACTTATTGTGCCCCTATTTTCTCCTACCAGCCCCCCTGCAGAGCTACCGACTTCCTCGACCGTTCCCGTTGAGTAGCAGTTGATAATGGTTCCTTCATTACTTCCCACCAGGCCACCAAAGCACATTTCAAGTCCTGAAACACTGGCCGAAGAGAAACAATCGGTTATCGTGCCTGAATTCTGGCCTACCAGACCACCGATGAAATCCATACCTGAAGCGCTGCCTGTTGAGTAACAGTCGGTTATGGTGCCTTGCCAATTAGTTCCTACCAGGACGCCGGCTTCATTAAATCCTGGAACATTGGCTGTGCAGTAGCAGTGTGTTATCGTGCCCTTGTTAATTCCAACCAGCCCACCGATGGAATAACTGCCACCTTCAGTAGTTGCTGTCGAAGAGCAGTTAGTTATTGTGCCTTCGTTGAAAGCCGCGAGGGCGCCAGCGGTTTGCTCTCCGATAACGTTGCCTGTTAAATAGCATTTATATATTGTGCCAAGATTGTAAACTACCAGGGCAGCGATGTATTTCCCATCCTGGGCTTCCATATCTACCTTTTCCATTGCGAGGTTTTTTATCAGGCCGCCTGTGCCGACACATTTGAAAAGGCCTATGCCGTCTTTGTCTATCGAGTTCCAGGTAAAATTCTGGATTATGTTGTCGTTGCCGTCAAAAACACCGGTGAAGAATCTATTACCTGGGTCGCTCGGTTTTATAAATCTTCCGATAAGTTTAAACTGCAGGCCTGTGTATTCAGCCAAGTTGACGTCGTTAACGAGGATAAAGTGTTTGTTCCAGTCGTCTTCGTGATTGCCGATGTCATTCAGGTCTTCTGGTGTTGAGATTCTATAAGGGTCATTTGGCTCTCCTGTGCCGCCGCTGTATTTAGCGTTTGCGGAGGAACCTGCCAATAAGGCAATTATCAGCGATACAAGAATGGTTCGACTCTTTCGACTTGGTTCGACCTTGCTCACCACAAGCCGCTCAAGACAGGTTTGCTCACCATCCCGAGGGCTTCGACTGAGCTCAGCCGAACGTCCTTGCCGAGGGATTGAATAACTTTTCATTTTCTGCCTCCTTAAAGACTCTGCGGTGACGAGTCCGCCACTCAGATGGCGGACAAGTTTCTTACGTGCAGAGTCAACCGTCAAGTATTGCTCTTTTTGCGTCGGTTCGTCCGTGGGCGGTGTTTACCATCGTAGTCTAAAGACACTATCAACAACGGCTCTAAAACCATCCAGGAGTCATCCGGCTCTACCACAATGACCCGCCGTTTGCCAACAGCAACCATTTCCGGATGCGGAACGGCCAGCGACCGTCCATCCGCCAGACGAATACTGAACGGTTCAAAGGGTTGTCTGAGTAAAGCTTCACGAATACCTTGTAAATCCATCTGTTGCTCCTTTTTATTTTCTCGACCCGGGCTGCACACAGCCCAGCCGCTACGGCTCAATACACAGTGCAGAGCAAGTGTTGAAAATCCGCAATTTAACGTATTATAGCGGGAATTGCCGGGAAAAGCAAGAAAAAAAGTAAAAATCAAGGTGAGATGACTTGATGGTATAGACAATAAGGGAGGATACGGTTAGAATACGGTGTATGAAAGCGTATCCGTTGAAGTTTAAGCCGATATATAAGCGGCGGATTTGGGGCGGGCAGAGACTGCAAGAGGTTTTCGGTAAAGATATACCTGCAGGCGAAAAAATCGGGGAAAGCTGGGAGATAGCTGATTTGCCGGAGGATTTATCCGCCAGACGTATGGCGGACAAGTCCATCATCGCAAATGGCGAATTGGCAGGACAAACTATCGGCTCAGCAATTGAAAAGTATCCGAAAGAGATAATGGGTGATGAGAAATTTGCAGGGCCATTTCCATTGCTAATAAAATTTCTTGATGCCGGGGATATATTGAGTGTGCAGGTTCATCCGGATAAAGAGGCCTGCCAAAGATTGGGTAAGGGCGAGCCTAAGACCGAGTGCTGGTATATAGTATCCGCGACAGATAGAGCGGTGATTTACAAGGGGGTAAAAAAAGGCGTTACGAAAGAGAAATTTGCCGAAGCGATAAAGAAAGGTAACGCAGCAGAGATGCTGGTAAAAGTTACCGTCAGGGAAGGCGAGTGCCATTCTCTTCCTGCGGGAACGGCCCACAGCATCGGAGCAGGGATACTAATAGCAGAGATTCAAACGCCTTCCGACACGACCTATCGGGTTTACGACTGGAACAGAATCGATGCCGACGGTAAGAAAAGAGAGCTGCACATCGAAGAGGCGCTGGAAAGCATACATTTTGGGCAGCGAGGCGATGAGCTGATGGTAACGAGGTTCGGTCGGCTGGCAGATTGCGAGAACTTTAAGGTAGATAAAGGTTATCAGGGCAAGGGTAGCGAAGTACTTATTCGGCCGGGAGAAATGAAGGTGCTTATCATTGTATCTGGCCGGGGGACAATAGCCGGGGCTGAATTAGAGGCTGTCGAATTTAAGGCAGGTGACACGATACTTATTCCGGCGGCATATATGGGGACGATGCGGTTTAAGGAGGCGACGGAGTATCTGACGGTAACCACGTAAGACATTTTTGATTGGCGATTGTCGATTTCAGATTGAACGACTTACGATTTGGGATTTACAGCCAGACCTCGCTGTCGTAGCGAAGCATAATGAGGTTGTCTTTGAAGCCATCGAAAGGAATGTTTGGTTTCCGGCCAAGCAGCTCCTGGAGAATCCACTTCGGGAAGTTTGCGCCGGCTTTTATTGAGAGGGGGACGCCGCCGCCAAAACGCGGATTTATCTCGATGAATTTGACCCTGTCATTTTCGTTTAAGAAAAGTTGCAAAGTTATGACGCCCGGTCCGGCGCCGAGGGTCTGAACGAGCCTTGCGGCCTCGGTCATAATGTATTTGTGTTTAACTACCTGGCCCTTGCTTATTTCGCCGGCTCTTATCTCGATACGTCTTCTGGGGACGACGCAGCGGACATTCATATCAAAATCAACATATACGTCGCAAGTGTGCTCGATACCTTGAATAAACTCCTGGCAGATAGCATTAGGTATTTTCTTAGTAAAAAATAACAGCTCCTTGCGATTGTTGACTCTGGCATTTCCTCTGCTGGCGTAACCATCCCAGGGCTTTAGAAAGCAGGGCCAATTGAGCTTCTTTTTTGAAAGCGCGGACCAGATACTTAGAGTGAGCGGCGTATCGAAACCATTTTTACGTAAAAACTTATATGTCTGCCTTTTGTCCTGGCAAACACCGACAACCTGTGGGGATGAGACGAGGACAAAACAGCCGAGGGCTGCGAATCTTGGTTTATTCCTTGCCAGGAGTTTAAGGTCTAAATCAACGGTAGGAACGAGCAATTTTACACGGTGGGTTTTGACAATTGAGAGAATCTCGGAAATATAGTTAGGATGCGTTGTGGGCTTGACAAGAAAGCCCTTATCGCATAACTGGAGTGCTGAACTTAACTGGGTGGTATCGGTGCCAAAGAATAAGGCGTTTAATTTCAGGTCTCCGGCAGCCCGGCGAAAGCTGTTAAGCAAGGAGACACGCCTGCCAATGCAGGTGAACAGAATACCAAAGGTATTCGCTCCGGCTGCTTGAGATTTTGATTTAACCATTGTTTCTCCTGGCACAATAGCCGCTATCAGGAAATTACCAACTATATAATAACCAAAAGAGAGACTAAAAGTCAAGAAAATAGTTGCCATTATAGCCAATTGTTTTGACATTCCGGGTGCACCACTCTAAACTGGATGCCGGTGGTTTAAGGGCAAACCCCGGTAAACTCCGTTAGAAAGAAGCTTTCTAACGGAACTGACACGCGGCTCCGCCTTCGGCGGACAAGTTTAGACCCCGTGTCAGGAGTAGATATTTTACCCCGTGTTGAAACACGGGGCTTTCTAACGAAGTAAATACAAGAAAGACCCAAATAAATCCGCCGGAGGCGGACAAGTTTTGGGGCTAAATATAGTTTTTGTGGGAGAACAGGATTGCTGAAGGTAAGTGAAAATCCGCCTGTTATCTGGCCTGAGGTGGAATCGATACGCAACTTTAGCGGGCAATGGTGGGTCGCACATACAAAAAGCAGAAATGAGAAGGCGCTTGCGCAGGATCTGATTAGTAAGAGCGTCAGCTACTTTCTTCCGATGACATGGAAGGTCCATCGGAAAAGCGGCAGGACGATACGGTCACTATTGCCTTTGTTTAGCGGATATTTGTTTTTTTGCGGTGAAGAGCGCTCACGGCTTGAGGCGCTAAAAACCAACCGTGTGGCCAACGTAATTGAAGTTAAGAATCAGCAGAAACTGGTTGATGAGCTGGTGCAATTTGAACAAGCAATACGAGCCGGTGTGTCTTTGGTGCCGCATAAGTATCTCAAAACAGGGCAGCTCTGCCGGGTCATAGCAGGGCCGCTGGCCGATTTGCAGGGCTTGATTGTGAAGGCAAAAAACGCCACGCGTTTGGTGCTGCAGGTAGATATGCTCGGGCAGGCGGCGGGCGTGGAGATAGATATGGATATGATAGAGGTCCTTGAATAAACAGCGGGAGAAACAGAAATGAAAATATGTGTTGTTGGAGTTGGTTACGTTGGGCTGGTGACGGCAGCATGTTTAGCAGAAGCAGGCAACAATGTTGTATGCGTGGATAAGGACGCCGATAAAATTGCCGGCTTAAAAAACGGAATGCTGCCGATTTATGAGCCGGGTCTGGGTGAATTAGTCAAACATAACGAGAGGCTTGGTCGGCTGCAATTTACGACCGAGCTAAAATACGGGGTGGATAATTCGCTTATTATTTTTCTTGCGGTAGGCACGCCATCATACGAAGATGGGTCTGCGGATATATCGGCGATTTTGTCGGTTGCCGGCGAGATTGGCAAGTATCTTAGTGAATACAGAATAATTGCGATAAAAAGCACCGTTCCGGTCGGCACATATAAAAAGGTTATAGAAGTTATAAAGTCGAAGACGGAGGTTTCATTTGATTACGTGAGCAATCCGGAGTTTTTGAAAGAAGGCGATGCGGTTGAGGATTTTATGCGGCCTGACAGGATAATAATCGGAACGACGAATCCGGCTGCGCAGAAGATAATGAAGCAGTTGTATGGCCCATTTATGCGAAAGAGCAGCAGGATATTGTTTATGGACCCTGCTTCTGCTGAATTGACCAAATATGCGGCGAATATGATGCTGGCGACGAGGATATCGTTTATGAATGAAATCTCGGCACTATGCGAGAGACTCGGTGCGGACGTAGAACTTGTAAGAGGTGGGCTGGGCAGCGACACGCGGATTGGGTCAGCCTTTCTTTTTCCCGGAGTAGGGTTCGGCGGCAGTTGTCTGCCGAAAGATATTCGGGCTCTGATTCATACCGGCTCTGTGCACGGTGTTGATATGGCGATAGCGAAGGCCGTTGAGCGGGTAAATATTGAAGCACGGGAGCGATTCGCAAAACGCGTTAAAGACTGCTTTAGCGGTTCTGAAGACAGGACGGTATTGGCCGTATGGGGATTGTCTTTCAAGGCGAAAACCGATGATGTAAGGGAATCGCCGGCGATTTACTGCATAAAGAAGTTCCTTGATTGGAAGATGAAGATAAAGGCCTACGACCCGGAGGCCGGGCCGACGGCAGCAGCAGCTTTAGGAGGTAAATTAGAGATATTTCAAAATGGATATGATGCGCTGGATAAGGCGGACGCTCTGGTCATTTTCACGGATTGGCAGGAATTCCGGAACCCTGATTTTGACGTTATTGCGGCAAAATTAAAAAGGCCGGTTATCTTCGACGGTCGAAACCTGTATGACCCCGAGATAGTTAAGAACGCAGGAATCGAATATCATAGTATTGGGCGGGCTGCGATTTTGCATTAAAGGGCAGATAAAATAAAGGAAAAAATTATGGCATTCATTATACAGAGTCTGGGAATAGCTTTTGTTTTTGTGGGGATTTTGTCCCTACTTAAGCCGGATATTTCGAAACGAATAATGGGATTTTTCAAGAAGGGCAAACGGATATATTTTGTCGGCCTGATAAGGTTTGCGCTGGCGGTAGTATTCTTACTCGGGGCCCGCGAGTGTGACATAAAGTGGGTGATAGTGGTTTTTGGAATTCTTTTCATAATATCAGGACTGGTAACATTTATGTTGGGACCTCGAAGGGCCGGGCCGATACTCGATTGGTTTCAAAGGCAATCGAGCATACTTATTCGAGTCATCGCTGTAATAATTTTGGCTGTCGGAGCAATTATCATATATTCGGCATAAGGACAAAAATGCTCTTATCTTCTCAAACTGAACATTTTGTTTGTGCTTCTTGTCTAATGAAAAAATAAACAGTGTTAATCTGTGTTAATCCGTGTCTAATGAAAAATAAACAGCGTTAATCTGTGTTAATCCGTGTCTAATGAAAAATAAACAGCGTTAATCTGTGTCAATCCGTGTCTAATGAAAAATAAACAGCGTTAATCTGTGTCAATCCGTGATGTTATATGAAAGCATTGGTAACGGGAGCGGCTGGTTTTATCGGCTCATATATGAGCGAGCGACTTCTCGCTGACGGATGGGAGGTAACAGGGATTGACAACTTCGACGATTTTTATGAGCCGCAAATTAAATGGCGAAATATCGCCGGCTGCCTCAAGGACAAAAATTTTCGACTTGTCGAGGCGGACATTCGTAATATAGCCGCGATGGATAAAGCAGTTGGGGACGGGATAGAAATAATTGTGCATCTGGCAGCTAAGGCGGGCGTTAGGCCATCAATTGCGCAGCCACTATTGTATGCTGATGTTAATGTGAATGGGACAATGGTGTTACTTGAGGCAGCCAAAAAGCATAAGGTCAGCAAGTTTATATTCGGCTCAAGTTCGAGCGTGTATGGTAATAATAAGAAAGTGCCGTTCTCTGAGGATGATAATGTTGATTTTCCCATATCGCCTTATGCTGCGACGAAAAAGGCGGGCGAGCTTATCTGCCATACCTACCATCACCTTTACGAGATTAGTGTATTGTGCCTGCGTTTTTTTACCGTTTATGGCCCGCGTCAAAGGCCGGACTTGGCTATTCATAAATTCGCCAGGTTTATTGAGCAGGACAAGCCGATACCGATTTATGGCGACGGCTCAATGATGCGTGACTTTACATATATTGATGATGTGATTGATGGCACAATCGCAGCAATTAATCAACTCGTCACTCATCACTCGGGTCACGGGCCACGAGTCACGGGTCACGGATTTAGTATCTACAACCTCGGCAATGCAAACCCGATAAGTGTGAATGATTTGATTACTAAAATCGAAAAGGCGCTCGGCAAAAAGGCGGCCAAGGAATACTTACCTTCCCAGCCGGGTGACGTTGAACGCACTTTCGCCGATATAACAAAAGCCGCCAGGGAATTGGGTTATAAGCCCAAAACAACAATCGAAAAAGGTCTGGCAAAATTTGTCGAATGGCTCAGATGGTAGGGTGTGCTCGACTCGACTGAGCTTGTCGAAGTCCGCACACCATTTTCCTGATTTCCTGATAATCTGCTTCCCGCCGTAAGGCGTCCTGTGGACTGCCTCCTGATTCCCTGGTTCCCCGATAACCGGAACGTAGGCTGTGGCAATCTCAAAATTATTTAGCCCCCACCCCGCGCGGTGGGGGTTATTTTTCTTTTACATCGTTATCAATTGTTTTGTGTCTGTTCTTGCAGCCATTACATAGCGGTCTTTTCATATTTCTCTATCGACACCTCTACCGCCGAACGCCTGGTTGGTCCATCTTTATTCGTCTTTCTCTCCTGAATTGTACAATGGCGAATACTCGGACAACTCTCTTTCGACGTCAGAGGTTGGCATGATATTGAAGAATGCATCACCCCGAGAGATGAACCCCTCCAAGTCGCCTTCATAGACTTCATTGAGGACGAGTTTGCAACCCTCTCTTGATATGCTGTCCATAGCGGCATAATCCCAAGATCTCTTGCAGGGCCATGACTTGAGTAGTTTCGCAGTCGGTGCTGCTGTTTGATGTTCGGCAAGGCGCTTCTCCACATCATCGGCAAAGCCGATCTTGACACGATTAGGTAGGACCTCAGGTACAATCTGGATTACATAGAAGAACCCGAAACGGTCATACTTGGAAGTGTCTTCGCTTTGTGATATGGGACCACGGCGAGATTCGTACGCTGAAATAAGGCGATCAGCGTCTTCTCGCGACAGGAGAAGTTTATCACCTTTTCCCCGATGCAGTACAATTCCCAGTTCTTCCTTCTCACGAGCTATGAAACGACGAACGGTTCCGCCATCGACCTTAAGCCTTCTGGCAATTTCCGGGATGCTAACCATTTCTGGCATTTATCTTCTCCTGTTTTGTAATCCTAACAATAATTAGATTGATCCGCATAAGATGCGGGTCGGTTCGGCTTTTTGGGTCAAAGGTGCGTAACCCCTGCTTTTGTAAGTATTATCTTCACGATTGTCGTCAAAAGCAAGGCGAATCGCCTTATAAAAAAACAGTGTTAATCTGTGTAAATCCGTGTCTAATATTTATAGTGTCTATCCATACCATTGTTGGACGACGGCTAAGAATTCTTCAGCCGTTTTTGCTGAAAAAAGGGCTTTTTGGGCTTTTTTACGCAAGGGATGAAGTTTGCAATATGCAATCGCGAATTTTCGAAAATGCGTGACGGCTTTTTTGTGCCCATAGAGATTACAAACCAAAGAGAAATGTTTCGAAATTACCCGGCCCTGCTCGTCAAGAGTTGGGGCGAGAAAATTGTTTCCCGCGCGAAGCTGATTGAAAATCCATGGATTACCAATCGCACCGCGAGCAATTACCACACCATCTACCCCGGTGTTTTTTATATTATTTTTAATTGTCCCAGCAGAAAATAAATCTCCGCTGCCTATAATTATTGTGCGGGGAAATTGTTTTTTAACCTCTGATAAAAACTGCCAGTTTGCCGAACCGGTAAGTCTTTGGCAAACAGCGCGAGGATGCACAATTAACGCATCGACCTTTCCAGCCACAGCCCTGGAGCTGATGTTCCAGAAATTATCGTATGACTGATTTTCGAAACTCGTCCGTAATTTCATAGTTACCGGACAATCAACGGATTCTTTTACAGCATTATAGATTTCTATTACTTTATCAGGTTCATTGAGAAGAAAGCCCCCTCGCTTTCGGCGAATAACTTTGGGCGCAGGACAGGCAAAATTTAAGTCTATTAAATCGAAACCCGCCTTCCATACTACATTAGCGGCCCTTGCCATTATTTCGGGGTCCTCGCCTAAAAGCTGGGCTCCTATCGGATGTTCATCATCACCGGGTTTAAATGACGGATTATTAAAGACCCGCGGATGGATGACACTTTTTGCGAGCATTACGCCGGCAAAAGTCATAGGTGCTCCAAAGTCACGCGCAATTGCCCGCATAGCGTAATCGCTGTATCCGCTAAGCGACGCCTGAAAAAAGGGAACATCAAGAATTATATTGCCGATTTTTAGCATTAATCGTCAGATTCGCGAGTTGAAACTGGCACTTCCAGATTTACGTTTTTAGAGAATCTTTTTTTTCGTTCAGTTTATTTATTGCTATGATGCGATATTCGAGTTCCTCGCCTTTCGGCTGGTCAACCAAAGTTGATTCTGTCTCGATTGCCGTTGCGACATCCTGCCACGCGCCTTCGTGGCGCTGGTGGCGCTGAATCCTATACGCGCTAACCCTTTCAATACCATAATTATATCAAAATCTTTCTTCGAATTAATAATTTGAAGTGTTTTTTACGGATTTTGTTGCCAAATCCACCAAAATCCAAAAATATATTATAATAACAATAAAACCGGACCCTAACGTTTTGGGGTCCGGTTTTGTATGCTTAAGCAATAGTTGAATTTGACGGTTTATTAGTAGCGTCTTCCGCCGCCGCCATAACCGCCACCGCCGCCGCCTCTTGGGCCTCTACCGCCACCGCCACCACCAGACCGACCACCACCGTAACCACCGCCGCCACCGCGAGGACGGTCAACACGAGGACGAGCCTCGTTGACGTTAACAGCTTTGCCTTTGAGGTCTTTGCCGTTCATGCCAGCGATAGCCGCTGTGGCCTCTTCCTTTGAAGGTATCTCGACAAAGCCGAATCCTTTCGATTCACCGCTAAACTTGTCCATTATAACATTGGCGGATTCGACCTGGCCAAATGCTTCAAAAGCCTGACGTAAATCGTCGTCGGTAACGTCAAGGGACAAATTGCCTACATAAATTTTCATTACAATCTCCTTTCAAAAAAAATAGATTACACCGGACGCCCGGCGTTTATTAGTTTTTCATTAATACCATACTTTGGCGGGTTCGCATGAGGCTATCTGGGGACCATTCAATCAAACCATAAAACTACAGTACAGTACATTAATTACTTTTCCTTATAAATAACCTAAATTATCTGCCGCACCTGTGCTGAGCTTGTCGAAGCAGGCGGATTAAACGCCTGACTACGCGGCCAAGTCTTTCGGTTTCAGGATAATACCAAAATCTTCCTCGAATTACAATAATTTTTAATGGCCAAACTTAATCCGCCAGCAGTACGGCGGATAAATTCAATCCATTGCTACTCTGCGAAGCGCTGCGAAGCACCAGTCCATCAAAATAATTAACCACAGATTTCACAGATAAACACGGATTAAATATAGATTAAAAAAATCAGTGAAATCCGTGTAATCCGTGGTTAGAAAGCTAAAAATGACAGACAAAAGGCCCTATACTATCAAATCAGTATCAGATTCGCCACCTTAATCCGCCAGACGAATGGCGGATAAATATGGGAAATCCGGGCCTAAATTTTCTAATCCATCAAATCCAATTCGTGGTCATATTTCTCCGCGCAATCCGTGTAATCCGTGGTTAATTTTGTGTCTTTTACCTTCGTGTCCTCGTGGCAAAAACCTGCTCAAAACAGCTCAAAAAGTGACTCATTTTTGCAAAAAGTTGCAAAAAGTTGTCAATTTATGTCAAAAAAGTGCAAAAAAATGCTCATTTTTGCCCTCATTTTTACGCTAAAAACAAATATGTCCTATAAAACACGTCTTTATCTATCGCCAACCGCCCCATTTTTCAAAATTTCTCTCAAAAACCTTATTTTTTAAAAAATTACCTCAAAAAAATAATGAAAACAACAATTAAAACCGGCTGGTTTTTTTCAACACTTAGCCCCTCGAATTTGTTATAATACCGGCGAGTATGGGAGCGTTATTAGACGGGGCGTAGCTCAGTTTGGCTAGAGCACTGGCATGGGGTGCCAGGGGTCGCAGGTTCGAGTCCTGTCGCCCCGATTTATTTAGACTTGTCCGGACTGGTAGCCCGCGACCGGTAATTGATAACTGTCTTCTGCCTCCTGACCCTTATTCCCTGATTTTGCTTTGTCCCTATTTTGGTATGCAGGAAGGGTTGTTGGGCGCCTCTTTTTCTTCTTTCTCCTATCGTCGCGGGTCGAGTCCCATCCAGCTATGTTTCCAGTGGTCCTTGCCTAGGCTTTCGACGACTATCGTGTCGCCCTCGCGCCAGGACTTCAGCAGCTGGTTTTCCTCGTCACGAAGATAACGGTCCGACATGAAACCCTTCTCGACCAACGTTTCCAACGAATCAGGGAGCGTATCAAATGCCAGTCGATACGCATAAATAGCGCGGCCGATACCCAGTCGGATGAAATGGGCTTCGTGGTGTGTGCGCTCGGTACGCTTGGCTTCGGGCGGCAGTTTCAACAACCGCAGGATTTCGACGCCCAGCGACCCGACCTGCCCAGCATTCTTAGTCGCACGGAAGGCAATAGTGTGGTCACCCTTCTTAAGCTCGTGGGTACCCAATGCTACGTCTGCCTCGCCATCCTCCGGCGTGCGAAAATTGGCGGTGAGGACTCTCTTGCCATCCAGTTCCACATTGTAGGTGCCGTTTAGTGGACCGTTGGTCGCAGTAAGGCGCACTGCGAAGCGGCCGTCTTCCAGCAGTTTGAACGGCAGTGTAAGCACAGCGCCGCGTTCTTTGTTAGGCCAGGTGAGCACTGGCCGAGCGCCGAAGAAACCCTGCGTCTGTACCTTGACCTTAGTCTTGCCGGAGGTCTTTGCATAGCGGTATGTTTTCACGAGATGTTGATGGTACCAAGGAACGCGTCTCTCATGCCAGGTCGGCAATGGTTGGAAGGTGGTTTTCGGCTCCCCGGTCTGATACCAGTATGCCACGCTGCTGATGAAATCGGGCCGTTCGAGAAAGAAACCATCTTCCGAGTCATCGCGGTTGCCCTTGTGTTCAATGGCGACTTTGAGAGACTCAGTGAAGTGTACCGAATCAGGCAGGTGCCAGCGATAACAAACGCCGCTATCACCGGCTAAATCACCTTGCCAGCGCGGCTGGCCGAACCAGAGACTGGTTCGATTTCGAAATCCCCAGGCATCGTTGAAATAGTCTTCGGTGCCAGTCCCCTGTAAACTGGGAATTGTCTCTCCGTCAATATAGAAGAAATCGTCCCCTTCGCCGAACCAGCCGTTTTGACCCAACGTTACAGACATCACCGTTCCCACGTAGTAGCCGCTGCCTTTCAGATCGGCTATCAGGTAGTCACAGCCTTCGACGGCTGGATACTCCTGGCGATAGCGGGCGTAGAAATAAGGCATTTCGGGTGGGAAATCTTCCAACTGCACCCAATCGACCTGCCAATACAGGCCGGTCGAGCGGTCGAGATTGTCATTGGTCACGACGACCCTGGCTTTCTTGCGGAAGGGCATCCGCCAGTAACAGGTGAGTGACCCCGTGGGCGAAACCTGGACTGGGATACTCTCGACCACGGCGGGCTTACCGTGTCCGACGGCAAAAAAATCGCCCAGCGGGACTTCCACACCTGCCTCGTTGCTATCGTCATAGTAGATGCGCAAGGTCAAAGAGTTTAGTTCGCCTACCCAGCCCGAATGGCTCGTGAACCAGATGTGTGTGATAACGCCCGGGCCTTCGAGCACCGGCATATCAACCGATTGGCCGGGCATCAGCCAGTTCATATCGAGGTTTTCGCTGTGCCAACCGGGTTGCTGATTGCTTGAGACACGTCGATTCCGTCCATTGGGGGACAAGCCAAGTGGGCCGAGCACATCGGAGTGTAATGGCAGGGCGGATTGCAGGCCGTCGTTTTCTTTATAATCGACCCACACAGCGTCGTTCGTATATGCGCGGGCATACCCGTAGGTCATATAGCCGTCGCGGCCGTTGTTGTTGGAGTTGTGAAAGAGGAACACACCCCCGCCGGGCTGTTCCGGGTCGTCACGGTAGCCGACAATCAAGACGCTGTGTCCGTCGAAAACACCTTCCGGCGGCGGCATTTCAAGAACATCGTTCTTCCACTGCACCGGTTCTTTGGGCCAGCGAAATCCTCCGCAGACCGGCCGCTGCTTGTTGAGCACGTGCTTGATATCAATGAGCTGTTCTTCAGTCAGTCCCGTATTCGGGTTCCACGGTTTTATCCAATGCAGCCGCAACCCAAGCTTACGCAGCTCCAGTGCGTGTTCCCTTGCTTCCTGACTTGGTTCTCGCTCTGGATCGAACTTGTCCTGATAGGGCATATCCTGCTCGGGACATACGCCGTAAATCATAAACCCCTTCCAGAGGTCTGAGAAGAAGCCGCCGTCTTTCGTCTGGCGCAGCGCCTGATTCGAAGCCCAATTGAGAAACTCGACGCTCAATCGCGTCCCCCGCTCTCTCTTGCTCGCCAAGGCATACTCCAAAGCTCCAGTTATGGTAAACGCTGAGCAAGTGTTCCGTTTGCCCTGAACGCGCGGTCCAAGGTCCCATTTCTCAAAGGTTGGGCGCAGGTCGATGCTGCTCGCCAGGGAACCGGTTTCCGGGGAACTGATGGAAGGGGGAGTGGCGAGAACACTCTGCAAGAGAAACAAACTGGCCACCGATGCTAAACTGCCAAACACTCGATGGAACGTCAGAATAAAACACATTGTCGGCATGACAGGTCCCTCACTTCCCCAAGTCTAACGGCCCTTCCCGACGGATTGGAGAATGCCGTAGGGTGAACACACCAGCACCATAAGGATCTCGAACTGAGATTTACCATTTAAACGCTTAAAAACCATAATATAGTTTCTCCAATCTCAAGCAATTGTATCCGCTTAAGGATTCTATAAAACAACAATCTTAGAGAGCCAACCTCGGATTTGCTTCCCAGGGGCCAAGCAGCCTGTTTGTTCTCACGTTATCTTCCATAGTAAGCCTCTCCGGACACAGGACCGGGCTGGGTCATTGGCAGAAGACTTCTTGATTCCCGAAGACCACCCTGACAAGGATGGCCGCATATTCGCAGTACTTCGCTGCGCCAGCAGGCGCAACAGAGCCGTTGGGTAGTGGATGGTACCGCTCACGCCAATAGCCGTCCGTTTTTGCGGCTCGGCAGACTTTACGCACCGATTCCACAAGACGGTCGTGCGCGTGCATGCGCTGGCAGGCAGTTGCTTCAAGGTACCAGACTCGTCCCATTGCGGCCACGTCATTCAGCGGTGAAACCTGGAGCGGCACAGGTTCATTGTATTCCCATTTCTCGTAAGTAAATGGCTTCGTGACCGTCTGCGTCGGCATGTCTCCGTGCCAAAACCCCGGCTCCTCCAAAAGGCGCTGCCAGAGCAGCTCAAGGTTTCGTTCGACAGCAATGCCGAACGCAACCGCTGCCCAGTTAACATCTGACAGCCCGTGCGAATCGACCGGTCCTCGTTCCGCGTGAATGTACTCGCTAAAATGGTCCTGACGCCAAAAGGCGGCAATAAAGCTCTTCTCCAGTTTATTGGCATGCCCATTCCACACGGCTTCACTTGTCTTGTCTCCAACTGTGCCGAATAGCCTCGCCAATTCGCGGAAGGCGCGGACGACGTAACACTGCGTCACACCGTCCCAGCCATATCGCGGCGGTAATTCTGTGTAGAACCCAGAGCCGCCGACCAGCCCCTTGTCGCTCTTGCGACTCAGCAGGTATTTCGCTGCTGCTTCCACCGAAGCAAGTCTCTCTCTCAGCCACGCCACAGAACTGGTGGCGTCAAAGATTTCTGCAGCCGTGAAAATGTAGCAGATTGCTCCCAGTGTGCTGAGAGGGTTCGCTTTGGGTTGCCAATGCTCGAACAGACCAATCCACGTCCGCGTCTCCTGACTGGAAGCGGGCAGACCTTCGCGATTGGGCGGCTTATAGGTAAACACGTCTTCCGGGTACTTCAGACCGCGCAAATGACCCCCAGGCCGTGTGTCGCCTGTAAAGATTGCAAACGGGATGTTGCCATCTTTTCGTTGAGATGCCCGTACGAACTCAAAGTAGTCGAGAACCAAACGCTTGCGGCCCAGGAGCAGATACGCCCCGGTCATCTGCCACGAATCCAACCCCGGCCAGGTTGTGTCGCTGCCGTAAGCACTGCCATCTGCGGTAATCGTAAAATGCCCCGGGTAATAATTCTCGGTTGCTGAGGGAACAAGATTTTTGGTAATCGCGGCTTCCACCCCGGCACGGATTTCCGCATCCGCAATCCTGCCAATCAAAGCCGACCAGTCAGGAGGTGATTCCTCGGCATGTAACCAATTGGGCAGCAGGTTCAGTCTGGCGGCCGCGGCCAATCCAATGCTGGTGGCCCCAGACCGCATGAGGAAGACACGACGTGAGAAACGGGATTTATCAGTCATGGGCGTCTCCAAACAGCCAACTAAACAATATTAAATAACAGCATTCATGCAGTTATTCTTTTCTTTGATGCCTCTTCCCGGGAGTCCCGGGGGCATGTTAGTCAATTCTGCCCTATCAGAGACCATCTGGATGGGCTGGGCTTGTGCCAGTGTGCGAGTAACAGATGGCATGTGGCAAGAAACCACGAACCATTACCTTTTTCGGCTTCTTAAAAGGTTGTCGCGTCCCAGCGCTGCCAACAGCATCATAGCCGAAATCCGAAGGAAAATCAATTATCAAGATACAAATATCAAAACTATAGAAAGATAAGGTAAGTCCTCAAAACAAAGATATATCAGAAAGTGAACAGCCATCTGATTTGCAGGATTCACCTATAGATAAGGCCGATATTCAGCCACGCTTGCTGGAGCTGCCTGGCAGACGAACGGGTAATGTTCGGGGGCGGCGAGGTCTTCCATCAAGGAGGCGATTTGTAAGGCCAATTAGAAAAACAAGAGCCAGGAAAAGTGGCCATTTTCGTTTTTGTCCTGAAAGTCACGACCTGATTAACCAGCAAAAATGTGAATCCTGCGAAAAATACCGACACTGGCCCGAGGGTACTGACGAAGAACCCAGGCAATGCTGGTTCGACTGGCACGAAAAAAAACTTTGTGAGCAATCCGATGAAGATGATACAATGCCCGAAGATTAATTGTGGCGGCTGATACCCAAATAATCTGATTCTTAGCTCTATGACAACAAAGCACTTACGGTACTATCTGGAGGTCAAGAGCAACAGGATAAATAGATACAGCAGTTCGAAAATCGTCCACCCACCCCGATTGGAGAAACACCTATAATTTTTCAGGAGATTTCCCAGCGCGGCCTTCGGCCGCAACCAAAAAAAATTTAGACACGGATTTACACCGATTAACACCGTGTATAAAAAGATATACAAAACAAAATGAAACACGTTGCATATAAAGGGATTATGGTAAATCTATATAAAAAACAAACAGAAAAAAAAGAAGTTGAAAGATTGTAGTAAAAGCAAGTTATAATTCTCAAAAGGACGAATTAAGATATTGCAAATTCAAATTAGCCCTTTTTATAAACATCTTTCAGCTTTCAACAGTATATGAATGAGATAAAGTCGGATTTTCGATGTCCCTTCATTTTAAGTATTATGCCGCGAGCAGTTGACGAATCAGGTAGTCAGACAGACAATAATATATTGCTGAAGATAATAAGTTTTGCAGTCGAAAGTATCCGACCATTGAAGGATTGAAGAAAGGAAAAGAATGGATATCGAATTCAACGCTTTCGAGATTTTTGAAATAGCTGAAAAAATCGAACGCAATGGCGCGAGGTTCTATCGCAAAGCGGCAGGATTGTTCAAAGACCAACAGCTTAAGAACATGTTTAGTGAATTAGCAAACTGGGAGACCAAACACATTGAGGTCTTTGCAAATATGAAAAAGCAGCTTTTCGAACAGAGCAGGGAACTGAGGGGTTTCAAGCCCGACAAAAATATGTTGATAGATGCACAAGCTATGGCGGGGCTGGCAGTGTTCGGCATAAGGCCGGAACCATCGGATGAGCTAACCGGAAAAGAAACCTTGAAAAATGTCCTTAAAAAAGCTATTCAAAAAGAAAAAGACTCGATAGTATATTACACCGGTCTGAAGGATTTTGTTCCGGGTCGGGCGGGGAAACATAAAATCGATGACATCATTGAAGAAGAAATGCGGCACATTCGAATTCTTATACAATCGCTGGAACAGAGAGATAAAAAATAGGCTAAAAACGATATAATGCGAAAGCATATTTTTTTTATTGTAAAAGCAAAAAGTGTAGCGTTGTCAAAAAAAGCAATAGTCAATTTTGGGGGCAAACATTAAGGGGGCGACAAATGAAAGTGAAGCTACCTCTTTTAGTTACCGGCTTGTATTTACTGAGTATAATTCCTTTTAACTGCTTTGCCGATGTTCCTGAAAACAAACCTGATGCTAATACACCTGTAAGATTAGATGATTATTTGCGATGTGCGGCGATGAATAATGCCGGGCTTAAGGCAGCGTTCGAGCAATGGAAGGCGGCTGTTGAGCAGGTTCCTCAAGCCAAAGCTTTGCCTGAGCCTCAAATAAGCTATGGTTATGCAACCGAATCAACTCCACAGCGGAAGATGTTTGAAGCTATGCAGATGTTTCCGTGGTTTGGCACTATTGAGGCACGGGGGGAAGTTGCATCTATTGAGGCGAAGGCGGCATATAAGCAGTTTGAAGCAAAGAAGCTGGAGCTTTTCTACGAAGTCAAGCAGACATTTTATGAGTATAGCTATCTTGCGAAAGCCACCGACATCACCAAAGAGAGCCTGGCTCTTATGAGGCACTTTGAGGAGGTTGCGCGAACGCGATATGCTACGTCTGCGACAGCGCATCCGGATATTATTCGAGCGCAAATAGAGCTGGCAATGGTGGATAATCGGCTGAAAGGTTTAGAAGAGCTGAGGCCTGCAATAGTTGCCAGACTTAACAGCATTTTGAATAGACCCACTGCGGGCGATTTATCCTGGCCAGTGGCACCGGAATATAAAGAGATAACAATTGATTCTCAGAAACTACTGGCTGATGCGGCTAAAAACAATCCGCAGTTGCAGTCCCTGCGCTATGACATTGAGGCTGCTCGCGGAAGCCAGAAGCTGGCGGGAAAAAGGTTTTATCCCGACATTGGCATCGGAGTCGGTGTTGATTCGGGAATGGGCGACAATATGAGCGACCGGGTTATGGCCAAGGTGGCGCTAACGATTCCGATATGGAGGGACAATTATAAAGCTATGCAGCGTCAGGCGAGGGCGCAAATAAATAAGGCGACGCAGGAGAAGATTCAATTAGAGAATACAATTTCGGCCAGGGTCAAGCAGGCTGTGTATGAGTATCAAAATAGCAATAGAGAAATCCGGCTTTATAGAGATATTGTCATACCAAAGGCCAAAGAGATGCTGGCGGCATCGGAGACGGCTTATCGAGGCGGAACTGTAGATTTTTTAAGCTTGTTAGATGCACAGCGGTCGCTACTGCAATATCAGCTTGAATATGAGAAGGCTGTAGCTGAAAATGCCCAGAGATTGGCCGAGATAGAGATGTTAGCAGGCGTGGAACTGACAAAGATTAAAGAAAGGCAGGAACAGCAATAATGGAAGACAACAAGATAAAAGGAGCTCGCAGAACTGTTTTTAAGCTCGTAGCTATTGCAATTGTGGCATTTCTGGCAGGGTATTTTTTTAAGTCGCTTTCGCAGCAGCCCTCCCCTACCACCGAACATAAAGTTACAAATCAACAAGCAACGGCAGAAGGGACTATCTGGACGTGCTCGATGCACCCGCAGATTCGTCAGCCAAAGCCCGGCAAGTGCCCGATTTGTTTTATGGATTTGATACCAATAGTCGTAGGCTCTGTCAGCGATGAGGGGCTGCGCCGACTGGAGGTGTCGGAGGAGGCAAGAAAACTTATGGAGATAGAGACCTCGACTGTGCAGAGGAAGTTTGTTACAGTGGACGTTCGAATGGTCGGCAAAATTGATTTTGATGAGACGCGGGTGAAGAATATTACCGCGCGGGTGGCCGGCAGAATCGACCGGCTATATGTCGATTTTACCGGCATCACGGTAAATAAAGGCGACCATTTAGTTGAGCTTTACAGCCCCGAGCTAATCAGCGCTCAGGCGGAGCTTCTGCAGTCCTTAAAAGCTGCAAGCGGTATCGGTAACGAAAGTTCCGACCTCGTTAAAAAAACAGCCTCAGATACGTTACAAGCAACGAGAGAAAAACTTCGCCTGCTTGGTCTAACAGATGAGCAAATCACTCAGATAGAAAACTCTGGACAAACTCATACCCATATAACGATATACTCGCCTATGAGCGGGATAGTTATACAGAAAAATGCTACGGAAGGTATGTATGTCCAGACAGGTATGCCCATTTATACGGTTGCAGACCTTTCTAAGGTATGGGTTAAGCTTGATGCTTACGAGTCTGATTTAGTGTGGGTGCGATACGGACAGGAGGCTGAAATTACGACAGAGGCCTACCCGGGCGAAATTTTCAAAGGCAAAATTACTTTTATTGACCCTATCCTGAGTGAAAAAACAAGAACCGTAAAGCTGCGTGTCAACGTCGATAATACTCCCGGCAAACTAAAGCCCCAGATGTTTGTTAGAGCTATCGTGCGTTCGATGGTCGCAGCGGGAGGCAAGGTTATGGCGCCCGAAATGGCAGGCAAATGGATTTGTCCTATGCACCCTGATATTGTTAAAGAGGCCGGCGGCAGTTGCGATATATGCGGGATGGACTTAGTAACAACCGAGTCGCTCGGATATGTTAAGGCTGATACGCCAAAGCCCGCTGCTTTAGTTATTCCCACCTCAGCTGCACTGATTACGGGCAAGCGTGCGGTTGTATATGTTCAGTTACCAAAGACAGAGAAACCAACTTACGAGGGCAGAGAAATCACCCTCGGTCCGAGGGCGGGTGACTATTACATTGTGGAATCGGGCTTAGCTGAAGGAGAACTTGTCGTAACAAAAGGCAATTTCAAGATTGACTCTGCGCTGCAAATCCAAGCCAAGCCGAGTATGATGAATCCGCAAGGCGAAAAGGCACAATCTGAAACCAGCGAACACAGGCATTAAACCGAATGTTGAAAAAAATTTTTGAAAGGAAAATAAAATGAGAGACAAAAGGATACAAACGGTAATAAGTTTTGCGATGGCAGCACTATTGATTACCGGCATCGCTACAATGAGCGGCTGCAAGAAGAAGACTGAACCTGCTGCACCGATAGAGATTAAGAAAGATGCTGCTGCGGCGGTAACTGAGCAGACGACCTGCCCGGTAATGGGCGGAGCTATCAACACAAATATCTTTACCGAATACAAAGGCAAGAAGGTTTATTTCTGTTGTGCGGAATGTAAGGGGAAGTTCGAGGCGGAGCCAGAGAAATACATCTCGAAGCTGCCACAGTTTCAAAACTAATGTGAGATAGGACGATGCCTGCAAACAGCAGTGAAACTCAATATGAGCAAACCCCGGAGCAGAAGTCTCTGGTCGGCAGACTTCTTGGATTTTGCATTTATAACAAGCTAATAGTCGGGCTAATCGCATTCTTTCTTGTTGCGTGGGGGATTTACGTCGCTCCATTTGATTGGGAGTTGGGGAATTTTGCTCGCAATCCTGTGCCGGTGGATGCTATACCGGATATCGGGGAGAATCAGCAGATTGTTTTTACTGAATGGCCGGGTCGCTCACCACAGGATGTCGAGGACCAGATAACGTATCCGCTCACCACCGCCCTTCTGGGTATCCCTGACATAAAGACGATTCGCAGCAGCTCTATGTTTGGTTTCTCGTCGATTTACATTGTATTCAAGGATTTTTCATTTTATGAGAAACTTGTAGGAGGCAAGGACTTTTACTGGACGCGCAGCAGAGTATTAGAAAAACTAAGCAGTCTGCCGGCAGACACACTTCCTGCAGGTGTGCAGCCGACACTTGGGCCGGATGCGACGGCGCTAGGACAGATTTTCTGGTACACGCTGGAGGGACGCGACCCAAGCGGTAATGTTGTTGGCGGCTGGGACCTCGAGGAACTCCGCACAATTCAGGATTGGCAGGTCAGATTAGCCTTACGGTCGGCTATGGGTGTAAGCGAAGTAGCATCGGCCGGCGGTTTTGTGCGCGAGTATCAGGTGGATGTCGAGCCTGATGCGATGCGGGCTTACAATGTTACTATCGAAGATATTTTTGCTGCTATCAGACAATCAAATATTGATGTTGGCGCTCAGACTATCGAGATAAATCGAGTGGAATATTTGATACGGGGGGTCGGTTTTATCAAAAGAAGCGCGGACATTGAAAACAGCGTTGTCAAAACAAATGACAATGTTCCGATTCTGGTTAAAAATGTTGCAAAAGTCAGTTTAGGCCCTGAGGCGAGGCGCGGCGTTCTTGATAAGGAAGGGGCTGAGGCGGTTGGAGGAGTTATCGTCGCACGCTACGGTTCGAATCCTTTAGCTGTCATCAAGGATGTTAAGAAAAAAATTGCTGCACTTGCGCCGGCGCTGCCAAAAAAGACTTTATCTGACGGAACAGTTTCGAAGGTTACAATCGTGCCTTTTTACGACCGCTCGGGATTGATTTATGAAACACTCGGGACGCTCAACGATGCGCTTTATCAGCAGATACTGGTTACGGCAATTGTCATCATCATTATGGTGATGCACCTTCGCAGCAGCATTTTAATTAGTTCGGTGATGCCTTTAGCGGTGCTGGGCAGCTTTATTGCGATGAAGGTCTTCGGCGTGGATGCAAACATCGTGTCACTATCCGGGATTGCGATAGCGATTGGCGCTGTTACCGATATGGGGATTGTTATCTGCGACAGCATTCTGCGGCATCTAAAAGAAGACCCGCCCGATATGCCGAGAGCGGAGGTGATACATCGGGCGGCTGCTGAAGTTGGCGGTGCAATTTTGTCGGCTATGAGCTCCACTATTATCAGCTTTTTGCCGATATTTTTTATGACCGGCCCGGAAGGAAAACTTTTCAAGCCGCTGGCGTTCACAAAGACCTTTGCTCTATTTGCTTCGATTGTTATCAGCTTGACAATTATTCCGCCTGTAGCCCACATTCTTTTCTTTCCCGGCAAAATCCGGGGAAGATATTTACGAGCGGTCTTTTATATTTGTATCGGAGGGGTTGGGGTAGCTGCAGGGATTATATTTAGCTGGTTAGTGGGCGTTGCTATTATAGTTTTTGCTGCGTATTACCTTTTCAGAAAATCTATCCCTCAGCGAATCCGGAAATTTACGCCATACGCAGCCAACATCATTGTTCTGCTGCTGGTTGGGCTATTGCTAACGGCTGATTGGGAGCCGCTCGGACCACAAAAAGGATTGTTGCGGAATCTTATTTTTGTGGGCGGACTTATCGGTATTCTGGCAGCACTTGTTTTGGTGTTTGAGCGTTTTTATCCTGTTATTTTGCAGTGGTGTTTAGGACACAAGATTTTGTTTTTGTCTATTCCGATGATGCTGCTGGTATTGGGTGCAATGATATGGCTTGGATTTGATAGAGTATTTAGCTTTGTGCCGCAGCAGTTTCGCACGAATCGTCTGTGGGCAGCCGCTTCTCATACCTTTCCGGGACTGGGCAAGGAGTTTATGCCTCCGCTGGATGAAGGCTCGTTTCTTTATATGCCGACCACAATGGCCCACGCATCCATCGGCGAGGCTTTGGATATTCTCCAGAAGCAGGATGTGGCACTTGGCAACATTCCTGAGATTGACTCTGTTGTTGGCAAAATCGGCCGTGTGGAGTCGGCTTTGGATCCAGCGCCGATCGGTATGATTGAGACCGTTATCAACTATAAGAGCGAGTATATTGTTGATAAAAATGGGAGGAGAGTGAACTTTCGGTATGATAAACGGACCGGCGAGTTTATAAGAGATTCCGATGGGCGGCTGATTGCCGATAACAACGGCAAACCTTACCGGCAGTGGCGGAGTTACATAAATTCACCTGATGACATCTGGAAAAAGATTATCGCCGTTACAGCTATACCCGGGACAACATCTGCTCCGAAACTACAGCCGATAGCGGCGAGGATTGTTATGCTTCAAAGCGGGATGCGAGCGGCAATAGGCGTGAAGATAAAAGGCCCTGACCTGACGACCATCGAGAAGGTTGGTTTTGAAATAGAGAGGATACTGAAGGAGGTGCCGAGTGTTGACCCTTCCACGGTTATAGCCGACCGGATTGTAGGCAAGCCTTATCTGGAAATCGTTCCTGACCGGGGGGCACTTGCGCGTTATGGCGTTCCCATTGAGCAGTTCCAGAAGACCATCGAAGTTGCAGTCGGCGGTATCAAAGTCAGCACGACCGTTGAAGGGAGGCAGAGATTTCCTATTCGGGTGCGCTACCAGCGAGAGCTGCGAGACAGTATCGAGGCACTTGAGAAAATCCTGGTTCCGGGCGCAGATGGGGTGCAAATTCCACTGGTGCAATTGGCACAAATCCGGTATGTGCGTGGGCCAGAGGTGATTAAAAGTGAAGATACTTCGCTGGTAGGTTATGTGCTGTTCGATAAGAGGAGCGGATTTGCGGAAGTGGATGTTGTGGAATCCGCGGATAGACTAATCCGGCAGAAAGAAACGAGCGGGGAGTTTAATCGACCTGCGGGGGTGGAAATTGGCTTTGCAGGGACATACGAGAACCAGCTTCACGCCAGCAGAACACTTATGATTATGGTGCCGATTTCATTATTTACAATCTTTATGGTTTTGTATCTGCAGTTTAGAGCCGTCAGCACTACGCTGATGGTTTTCGTTGGTGTGCTGGTATCCTGGTCGGGTGCGTTCCTGCTCATCTGGTTATACGGGCAGAATTGGTTTTTGAACTTTGCGATATTCGGCGTCAATATGCAGGAGATTTTTCAGGTCCATCCTATAAACTTGAGCGTAGCTGTATGGGTTGGTTTTTTAGCCTTGTTTGGCATCAGCGACGATGATGGCGTGGTAATGGGGACATTTCTGGAGCAGGAATTCAGGCAAAGTAACCCGGCGACAATTGCTCAAATCCGTGAGGCGACAATCAGGTCAGGCAGGCGCAGAATCCGAGCAGCTCTGATGACCGGCACGACAACCATTTTGGCTCTTATCCCTGTGCTTACTTCAACAGGCCGAGGCTCAGACATAATGGTTCCGATGGCCATACCATCGTTTGGAGGGATGATAATTGAGCTGCTTACGATGCTTATTGTGCCGGTCCTATACTGCTGGCTAAAAGAGGTCAAGGTCCCTAAGAAACCTCAATAATACCATATTAGATAAGAAAGAATCTCCGTAGGTGTAGCACACCATCGTAAAAAGGAGAGCGAAATTTCAAGCTGTCGAACTTATTAACGCACTCTTAGCCTGTTGTGCACAAGGACGGGCTTACGGTGATCTACTCTTGGCTTATGGCTTTTCCTTGGGACATCCTTTATTGCAAACCTGGCGGTCCTGGTTCGCAGCGGTCTGGCAGCCTTAGAATATTTTCTTACTTCGAGCATGCTGAGCGTGTGAGAACAGACCTCGCGAACACTACCACTCGGATGTTTGAGACCATCGGTAATAACTTGCAAGGCCATTTTCCTCATTCTTCCGTTCATACTCCTTAGCCCATAGCCGGCTGCATACTTTGCTGTTATTGGAGTGTCACTTCTAAGCAGGACTTCGGTGAAGATGTCCAAACCATCTTCCTGCATCCAAGACAATTTGAAGGCAGCACAACGGCGTGCCGAGGCGTCATTAAAAAACAATCTTTGTCGCAAGCTTTCAAGAAGCTTAACAGCAGCCTCATCTTTCTCTCTGCCGGAGAGTTTTCTTCTTTCTACCCTCAACATAAAAAACCTCCCTTACTAAAACCTTCCTTCTTTTCTTCATTTATCGGCAAGGGTGTGCAAATTTCTAAAGTGATTATTATCGGGTGTTCACAAAAGTGGCTGGCTGGAGGCCAATAAAAGGAATTTATCGGGAGATTCTGGGATCCAGTCGGGGGTGGGCAAGAGCGATAAGCATTGGCACTTGATGCGGTAAGTTATTTTTAGAACAGGGCTTACAAGTGCTTGCTGCAACAAAGATATGGAACAACAGGCTAAAGGTCTATGTATTCCATTATTTTTGTGCACAGGCTTACATCTAAGAAAAATAGTAAAAGAATTTTGAAATAGTTTCAAAAATGAAGATGGCTTAAAGGAACTTCGGGTTTATAGAAAGCGTTAGAAAAAGCTCAGCCGGTAATAGCTTTCCAGCCCTGATTAAGCTCCTCCATAAGGGTAACTATTTCACGAATCAAGCTGGGGTCGCGTTTTGAGTTGGCTTCGGAAAGACGTGTGTTCATAAAGCAATAGAGCTTGCGAAGGTTAGCAGCTATTTCGCCGCCTGCTTTCATATCCAGGATGGTGTTAAGCTCGTTGATTATGTCCTGCGCTCTGCTTATGTATCTGCCTTTTGCTTCATAATTGCCGGCCTCCAGGTCCTTAATTGCCAGCTTCATAAATTTGATTGCGCCATCGTAAAGCAGAACGATGAGACGGCCCTTACCCTGTGTGGTGATTGCGGCTTCTTGATATGCTAAGAGTCCCTTCATAGTATAGCTCCACTATCTTGCGATTAAGTTGCATAAGCAGACGTAACAACATTCACAGCACCTGCAAACCGAACGATACTGCATTATTGCTTGGGCATTTTAATACCGGGGGAGATGACAGGTGGCTTATCCACAGTCATCTCCCCCAAAATTTACTCATTGTTGTTCAAATGGCTTTAGCCAGTGAGATAATTTTATATCTCATCGGCTGAACGAATTATCTCAGCAAGGTTAATGCCATTTGTGGCATTGCGTTGGCCTGAGCCAACATAGCGACACCGGCCTGCGCCAACACCTGGGATCTGGTCATTGTTGCCATTTCAGTAGCGACATCAACATCGGAGACACGCGATTCTGCCGCCAGTAGATTCTCAACTTGAACGTTAAGAACCCCTACCGTATTTTCCAGACGGTTCATCTTTGCACCGAAGCCTGCCCGAGATGTAGTGGCAGTATTAATTGCGGTGGACAAAGTTGTCAGAGCTGTCTGCGCACTCGCGGCAGTGCCGATGTTAATAGAATCGACGCTAAGACCGCTCTTGGTCATATCGGCCATATCGATGCTGATTGTGTCACTTGGATCGCCAAATACAATCGATACACTGCCAGTAGCGCTATTGAGCAGACTGATGCCGTTAAATTCAGCCGACCCTGCGATACGCTCGATTTCGTTAGCCAACTCGTCGAGCTCATTGTCCATAATTGCTCGCTGCGATGAAGAATAAGTCCCCGTAGCTGCTTGCTCAGCCAACTGTTTCATACGCACCAGCAGGTCATCGATAGTCTGCATAGCACCTTCCGTTGTCTGCAACATACTGATAGCATCCTGGGCGTTACGAGCACCCTGCTGAAGGACGGCGATGTCGGCTCGCATCGACTCACGGACAGCCAGGCCGGCTGCGTCATCCTTGGCGGTATTAATTCGCAGGCCTGACGAAAGCCTTTCGACCGACTGGGCCAATGCATCATAGCTTTCACCCAAGTGGCGTGCAGCATTTGCTGCCATAATGTTGTTCTTAATTGCTAACATATTTTTGACTCCTTAAAAAGTTCAGATTTCTGGCTGTGCCAAGCCACATTCATTTAACACGACAGACACACAGCACGGCATAAAATATGCTTTCAAGTGACATTATCGATGAAGATGCAAAAGACTTAAGGGGTATATTTATGGAAAATAGCTACAAACTGTCTGGACCTGTAATGTCATTATTGTACATACTGATATTACAGCCAAACCAAATAGAGACACAAAGTAAATAAAGAATTTATAAAGTGAGTTTTCGGTCTGCAAACTTTGAGTAAATCGGAAGGCTTAATTATCCGAAGGGATAACGTAAAATTATGATGGAAAGGCACGTATGCGAAAAGAAGAAGCCCCAGGTAATAAGAGATTGCTTGTATGCAATTGCCACGAGGCATGGGTGTACCAGCTTGGAGTATTGGGGTATCAGCTCGATATAATTGTAGGATTGAATGGACGCTACAAGAAGGGATGGGATGAGCAGATTCGGCCTGTCCCGGCTAATTCGCGGCTGGTCACTTTGCCTGAAGCGGTGCGCTCACAGAACTGTTACTACTGTATCATCACGCATAACATAACGGATTTACTGGATATCAAGGAGCGGCCGGAGCCGCGGCTTCTGGTAATTCATTCGACTTTAGAGGGACGGGCAATAGAAGAAAGGTCCAACGTAACACCATACAAAATGAAGAAGATGGTGAATAAGTATTTAGAATCGGTTGGCGGTTATGTTGTGGCTACTTCTCTTCTAAAGGGCAGGTCGTGGGGCTTTACCGAGGACATTGTGCCTTTTGGGGTCGATGTGGATGAGTATTTACCATATCGCGGAGAGACAGCGGCTGGTCTGCGGGTTTGTAACTTTATTGAGAGCCGAAAGAGTATTTTATCGTGGGACTTTTATGAGAAGGCATTCGCAGAGATACCGGTGCAGCTTGTTGGATACAATCCGGGAATGGCAGGAGTGAGAGCAACGGACAATTGGGAGCACCTAAAAAGGCTACTACAGTCTCACCGGTTCTACATCCATACTGCCAGTCCAAAACTTGAAGATGGATATAATATGGCCAGTCTGGAGGCGATGGCTGCGGGGCTGCCTGTTATAGGGAATCGACACCCTACCTCGCCGATAGAACACGGTGTGAGCGGCTTTTTGAGCGACGACCCCGATGAATTACGCAGATGTGCGCAGATGTTGTTAGAAGACCGAGATTTAGCAGAAAGGATGGGCCAGCGTGCGCGAGAGACGGTCAAAGAGCGTTTTTCGATAAAGAGATTCAAAGAAGGGTTTCTACAGTCTATTGAAATCGCACATAAGAAATGGGATGGCAAAAGGACTATGTTGCGACAATTATAACAGAGACGCTGTATTCTGGACAGGACTACACCAAAATATTTATGGAGTCGCCTGCGACCTGCACAGGATAGGTCGGATTATCTTGAGAATTGGCAGCATTTGTCAAAAACAGATTAACTGATTTGCCGCTGTCGGAAGTGTCATAGCCAGGAAAGCTACGTTGTTGAAACCAATCCTGGTGTGTCGATTGGTCTGGGAGAGGGTCCTGCTGGTCTTGCTGCGCGAGAGCAACTTCGAGGCGCTTTATCTGAATACCTGAATCCTGAAGGTTCTGTATTATCTGTGGAAGAGCCTGTTCAATCTGGTACTTCGTTTGTGTTTTATCAACCTCCAACAAGCCTGTGATGTTGGTATCTTCCTGCCGGAATCTTATGAATACTTTGCCGAGCTCCGGGGGATTAAGACGGATAGTAATTTGCTTAGAGTCGGTGCTAAAAGAACTGTAAATAGATTCCAGAATTTGCTTTGCCACATCTGAGGAGGCATCGCTGAAGTAAAAGTCATTTACTGGCTTGTCTGTCTGGGGCAAAATAGACGATTTCTGTGCGACGGCGATTTGGGCGGCATTATGAGAAAACATCTGCTCGAAATTTGCGTTAAAATTATCGTTTGCGACCGAGCTATTTTGGCTTTTTGGTTGGCGTGTAAGTATCTGGGATTCCGGCACAGTTGTCTTATACGAGAGAAAATCACTTGGTAGATTGCTGGCGTTTTTGTTGCCATTACTATCAGCCAATTCCGGAATAATCGGACTTTTGTGATTGGTATCGTCTTTGTCGCCGGTCAACTTGTCGGAGGCAGAAAAGGATTTTTCCTGAGCAGACGATACGGCCTGGGTCTGCTGTGAGGAACTTAGTTGAGTTATCGGCAAGTCGGAATCTATCGTGGCCCGTACCAATTGAACGCTCGATGAGGTCTGTGAGTGAAATTTCGGGCAAGAGTCAAGCTGGTCCGGACAATTGGTGCGGGTCGTAGGTATTTTTGGGAGATTAGAATTGGCAGCCTGGGGTGGCATAGGTGGCTTTTGGGCAGGAACATCCGCTTTATCAGGGGTTGATACCATTGCAGCTTCAGGAGGTTCAACGCTGCCGGCTGGAATGATGGGAGCAGCGGCCTTAGTCTGAGCCAGGTCGATATCGGTTATAAGAGGCTTATCTTCAGTTTTTGCGGTATCAGGCATTGATACAGCAGGCTTTGTAATATCCGAACTGGGTGGCAAGGAAGCGGTAGGCAAATTAGGGTCAGAGAACGTGTCGATTAACGGGGTGGATTTAGAGGGAGGTTTTGGGTCTATTTGCTGCTGGGGTGAGTCCTCGCTCAAGGTGTAATTGGAACCGTCCGGTGATTGAGGGGGATAAGATTGGACACTGAGAAGGGTTTTATTAAATTTCGTTATCTGATTCTTGGTGGGCGACGATTGCGACGTGATGTCGTCCGATGCGAGCGCCGAAGGCTGTTTTTGCTTGCTGTTCGACGAGGATTCCGCCAAAGCAGGGTGCACATTGGCTGAGCCAGCAGCCCTCATATCGATTGCAAGCAGTTTTGGATTCATAGTGTAACCTTTACAAAAACACTATTTAGATGCAATGTCCGTGCCAGTGATTGAGACGATTATCCTCATAAAATAACTGCCTTTCAATACAGGACTTATGAATGCTGAAGAAATAACGGTCGATGGGAAATGCAATGTTAGCAAACGGTGTTTCGGAGAAAATTGCCGGGGGTAGGAAAAGATTTCCGGTGTCGGCCAAAGGCAAATTGAATAATCAGGCGGGCGGGTCTATATGTAAAAAAACACATCCGGTTGTATAGAATCCTGACATTGCCGCTGCTATCAAAATGAAGAGGTAACGCAGGCGCAAAGCGATTTTCCGCATACAAAACCCCCCTCAGCAGTAAAAAATGGACGGCCGTGCGGTTCTGGCACAATTATTGCTAATTTTTGTTAAAAGACATAGTTTGCGCAGGACAAAAAAGGAAACAAATATGTCGAAACGAATCGACACGATAGACCTTCTGGAAGCCGGCATAAGAGCCGAAGAGCTGCGGCAGAAAACGATTGCCAACAATGTTGCCAATCTTGAGACACCGGGTTACCGCAGGGTAGATGTCAAGTTTGAAGACCTGCTTGCCAAAGCCCTGGATTCATCGAGCGGGGCAGGCGACATCAAAGAAATGAATCCGCAGGTATATCAGCCCAAGGAAACAGCGGTAAAGTCGAACGGCAATGATGTGAGCTTTGAGGTCGAGGTCGGCGAAATGGTAAAGAACACGCTTCGTCACAAGGCTTACGTGCGGCTGCTGGGCAAAAAGTTCAAGCAGATTGAGATGGCAATGGACATAAAGTAGCTATCTATTGCTTATCTGCTGAGTTCAAGGGGTCGAACAGCGACGGTTAAGAAGGCAGAAAGGAAAAGATAATGAAGGTAAATGGTATCTTCGGCCCAATAGATATATCCGTGTCGGGATTGCGAGCGCAAGGTAAACAACTGGAGGTGATTTCGTCCAATGTCGCGAACGCACGCACAACCGATGCCGGCAAGGGCGAGCCATATCGGCGGCTCGAGGCAATGTTCAAAGCAGAAGAAGAAAACGGCGGAGTTAACCTGCAAAAAATATTGAAAGATATGAGCGAATTTCCGAGGATTTTCGACCCTGGTAATCCGGAAGCGGATGAAGAGGGTTATGTTGAGATGCCCAACGTGAATTTACCAATTGAAATGATGAATTTAACTATAGCAACGCGGGCATATCAGGCAAATGCGTCTGTATTAAAACGTTATCAGCAAATGGTAGATACGACTCTGGAACTACTTCGTTAAACAAGGGAAAGGATTATGGTCAATCTAAATGCCAATGTTACCTCAGTGCCGGCGATACCGGGTGCAGATTTTGCCGGGACACAAAAAACCAACGGCGCCGAGACGAAACAATCAGACTTTTCAGAGACCATAAAGGCTGTCGGCAACTATATATCCAAAGTTGATGACCTTCAACAAACATCGGATATGTCCATCAAGGATTTGTTGAGCGGTAAGAATGAAGATATTACTGCGGTGGTCTCTGCAATGGCAAAAGCGGATTTGAGCTTTAAGCTTCTTGTAGGCGTTAGAAACAAGTTAATCGAAGCCTACAAACAAACAATGAATATGCCGCTGTGATGCGCTGAGTGTAAATCTAACGTGAGATAGATAAGAAACTGCTGGAGAAAAGCACGGCCAGGATGGCCGTGCTACAAAGATGGATTTCTTAGAAAAAATAAGAGCGGTCTGGCGAAAGCTAAGCGTGATACAGCGGGCCCTGCTCGTTACGGTTGTTCTAACATTTACTATTACCGGCGGACTTCTTGTGCACTGGGTTCGCAAACCTGATATGAGGATGTTATATCAGGGCCTATCGCCGGAAGAGGCTGCTAAAATTGTTGAGAAGATTGCCGAAAAAAGCATTCCTTACGAATTGCGAGAAGGGGGGACAGGCATCTATGCACCGAAAGAAAGAATTTACCAGCTTCGGCTGGACATGGCAAAAGAAGGACTTCCTGAGGGCGAACAGGGCGGATACAAGATATTCGAGAAGGAAAAGATTGGCGTCAGTCCATTTGTTCAAAGCGTCAATCTCAAGCGAGCGTTGCAGGATGAGCTTGCAAAAAGTATCCAGATGATAGAAGGAGTAGTCTTTGCACGCGTTCATTTAGTTAGCTCGGAACAGACTCTTTTTACATCTGAAGGCGTCAAATCAAGCGCTTCAGTAGTTGTTCGACTAAAGCCCGGTTACAGATTAAGCGCCCAGACTGTGGCAGCTATTACGCATATGGTATCCGGCAGCATTGAGGGGCTCAAATCGGAAAATGTAACGGTGATAGATAGTCAGGGGACACTATTATCCGGCAGACAAGAGCAGACTACGGTTCAGGGTGCAGGCACGGTTCAGGATTACAAAGAGCGCGTGGAGAGTAGTCTGGCACGCAAAATTGAAGATATGCTCACTGTTGTTTTAGGGACAGGAAGAGCAGTGGTAGGTGTCAGCGCTGTCATTGATATGAACAGCGTCAGCACCGTTACAGAGACTTACGACCCAACTGCGAAGGTGGCCTCAAAAGAGGAGATAAAAAGCGGGACCGAAACCGAAAGTGGCAGCACACCTGCGGCCGGCGGGCCGGCGACGCCGGGCGGCACGAAAAAGGTTGATGAAACGGTCCTCACTGAATATGAGGTCGGCAAAACAGTAAAGCAACAGGTTATGCTGCCCGGCGAAATAAAATCCCTATCGGTTTCGGCATTCGTTGACTTATCAAAACCAGATGCTAACGAAGCAGGAGCCGGCGGCAGCAGCGGAATGATAATGCAATTAACGGATGTGGAGCAAATTATTAGAAATGCGGTTGGCTTGAGGGAAACAGACTTACTGAAAGTGGTTAATGTTAAGTTTCACCGCCCGACAGAAATGCTGACGGATGAGAAGGAATCGAGCTGGTCACGTTACATAGCGATTGCCCGCCATGCTTCTTTAGGGGTTATGGCGATATGTGCGCTCCTTGTGCTGAAAATACTCAAAGGCGGCAAAAAGAAAGCGGCAGCGGCGGCAGCAGCGATGCCAATGCAATTACCCGGTGCTGAAGGAACTATCGGCTTTTTGCCCGCTGAAACCGGAAAAGCCGAGACAATGGCGATACGCAGGCAGATTGCCAATGCTTTACACCATAATCCTGAACAAGCAAGACAATTATTTGCAAGCTGGGTAGAGGAAAAGGGAGAGTAGATAAGTGGGATTAACAGGCAAACAAAAAGCTGCGATGCTTCTTATGAGCTTAGACCCCGCCACTGCCGGGGAATTGATGAAAGGCATTGACCAGCAGGTAGTCCAGGAGCTGGCGGTGGAGGTGGCATATCTTGATGCAGCGGGCTACCGCAGCAGCACACAGAGCATGGAGCTTGCGCGAGAATTTTACAAGTCACTCAAGGCCAAGGAAGAAGGTTTTGAGCTTAATAATTTTCTGAAAGAAATGCTCAGAAGCACGGTCGGCAGCGAAAAGGCTGAGCAAATTCAAACCGGCTTACAGGAATTGCTATGGAAGCGAGACCCATTTATATCCATTCGTTCCGTTGATTCGCGGACGATAGCATCGGTCCTTGAAGGCGAGCATCCTCAAGCTGCTGCGGTGGTCCTGTCGGAGCTGCCTGCAAAGAAAGGTTCAGAGGTGCTCGGCCTTCTTGGCGAAGGTGTTCGCATCAGCGCTATCAGAAGAATGACCGGTTACGAGTCTGTAACTATAGAGGCAAAGGCACGGGTAGCAGAAATGATTCGAAGGCGAATCGAAAGTATCAAAAGCGGCGGTGCAGCGGCAGCGGCGGCGCAAGGGGCGCCAGAGCAATCGCTGCGCAAAGTTGCCGTTATTTTGCGAAGTCTTGGTAAAGAGCTTCGAGACGGGCTGCTCGGCGCCATCCGGGGAAAAGATGCAAAGGCCAGTGAAACGATAACCAACTTGATGATAGTGTGGGAGGATATTCCACAGGTTGCCGACAGGTCACTGCAGGGGGCGCTACGAGGAATTGATGCGAGAAAGCTGGCATTAGCGTTTCATAAAGCCGACGAAATTATTGTCAAGAAAATCAGGTCAAATATCTCCGAGCGACTTTCTGCTACGGTGGATGAGGAGACATCACTTATGTCGGCTCCCAAGAAAAAAGATATTGAAGAGGCAAAAGAAGAGATAGTTCGAATTTTGCGTGGAATGAATGAGAAGGGCGAACTTGCTTTTGTAGAAGAATGAAAAAATATAATGGTTAGCACAGTTACAATCAAAGTCTTGAAGCCGATTAAATCGGTGGAGATTTTAGATGATGGCGACCAGCAGGCAGGCTGCAGTTTGTCACCCGATGAAGCATCAGCCGGATGCAATTTAAATGGCAGCGAGGCTTCAAACGTGCCGAGAGTCACTCCATCGCAGGATTTAGAAGCTCAAAAGACTGCATTTATGCAGAGCTGTCGGGTGCTCAATGGTGTGGTTGCCAGGTTAAACGAGTTTTGCGAAAAGATATTTGCCGAGCACAGAGAAGAAATTGCCAGACTTTCAGTGGAAATTGCCAGAAAGATATTGATACAAAAAGTGCAGGATGGTGACTACGAAATCGAATCCATTGTCAAGGGAGCGCTTAAAAATATCCCTACAAGGCAGGATGTGACGGTTCACGTTAATCCGGAAGATTTTACTGGGTGTCAGAAGGCAGGACAAGATGAGCCAAACGGCATTCTATCCGGCATCAAGTTTGTTTCCGACCCGAATATCGGGCGAGCAGAGTGTTTAGTTGAAAGTCCCAAAGGAATTATCCAATCGTTGATTGACGAACACCTCGAACAAATCGGCAAAGCTCTTCAAAAGGCGGAATGATTTATGAGTGTAAGTAAAGTCGGCGAGCCGGCAATTGATTTTGAGAAATTTCACAGTGCACTTAGGCAGGTGAATTTGATGGCCTGCCAGGGTTTGGTAGTGCGAGTGTCCGGATTAACGGTCGAATCTGCGGGGCCGATGGTGGCTTTAGGCGAGCTTTGCGGCATCCAAATCCGTGGGAGCAGGCGAGTGTTAGCCGAAGTTGTAGGATTTCAGAACGACCATTTGATTTTGCTGCCATTAGAGCATATAGAGGGTATCTCGCCGGGCGATATAGTAACGGCACGAACCACACCGAGATATATTACGTTAAGCGAGCAGATATTAGGCAGGGTGATAAACGGGCTTGCAGAACCGATTGATAATAAAGGGCCTCTGGTGGGGACAGAAAAGAAGGCATTAGATGCGTGCAGTCCGCCGCCTTTGAGCCGGAAGAAGATTACAAGCCCTTTAGCTTTAGGGATAAGGTCAATCGACGGGGTCCTTACATGCGGTAAGGGACAGCGAGTAGGTATCTTCTCAGGCAGCGGAGTAGGCAAAAGTGTGCTGCTCGGTGACATCGCCAATTCGAGTGAGGCAGATGTCAACGTAGTTGCATTGATAGGCGAGCGAGGACGTGAGGTTCGTGAGTTTCTGGAAGGAGACCTTGGGCCGGAAGGTTTGGCTCGCAGCGTGGTTGTTGTTGCCCAATCAGACTCGCCGCCGATACAACGAGTAAAGGCGGCGTTCGTGGCAGTAACAGTTGCCGAGCATTTCCGCGACAAAGGCAAGAATGTTCTATTTATGATGGATTCGCTCACGCGCTTTGCGCAGGCACAGCGAGAGATAGGTCTTGCTGCCGGTGAGCCGCCGGCGACAAAGGGCTACTGTCCGAGCGTTTTTTCACTTATGCCCAGACTTGCCGAGCGATTGGGATGTGCTGCAAACGGGAGCATCACCGGCATCTTGACTGTGCTGGTTGAGAACGATGACCTGGCAGACCCTGTGGCTGACAGTGCAAGGAGTTTGCTGGATGGACATATAGTTCTTTCAAGAAAATTAGCCGACAGGGGACATTACCCGGCGGTGGACATTTTACAAAGTGTCAGCCGATTGATGCCTGCGGTAGTAAATAAAGAGCATAGATTGGCTGCGCAGAAGCTAAAAGAAATATATGCGATTTATGCCGATGCGGAGGACCTTATAAACATCGGGGCGTTCTCGCCCGGCAGCAATCGGCGGATTGATGGGGCGATAGCTTTGATTGACAGAATAAACAGATTTCTTGTTCAGCCCATCCGTGAGAGGACATCGTATGAAGAGACTGCAAAACAATTAACTGCTATCGGCAAAGCGTGGGACAAGCTGATAGGCGTCGAAAGTTAAGCTGGGAATTAAATGAAACGGTTTGCATGGCGACTGCAACGCGTCCTTGACGTTAAGACAAAGCTGGAACAAAAGAAAAGGGCGGAATTGCTTGAAATAACTCAAAAGCTGGTAGCGACACAAAGTGAACTACTGATACAGAAGAAGATATTAGAAGAGATAATTGATGAGTTAAATAAGGAAAATCCGCAGAAGCGTCTGGGCAAACAAGAGTTTTTCTTGAGACATTCAACGGCAACCGATGAGCGGATTAAAAGGCTCAAAGATAAAGTAAGAGCGCTCGAATTACAACAGAGAGAAAAGATTGATGAGCTTTTGAAGGTCAGAAGATTCAAGGAAGGCCTGGAAAGATTGCGAGCAAAGGCAAAGGAAGAATTTATAAAAGAGCAGGAAAAACTTGAGCAAAAAGAGCTGGATGAAGGGGCAACAGTTTCGTTTGCCCGAAAAATGAAAGAAGAAAGCGATACCGGCAATGATAAAAGCTATATCGCAGCGGCATTTGGTAAACTCCGTTAGAAAAAGCTTTCTAACGGAGTAAATATAGCGGTGTAAATTCAGGAGAAAAACCGTGAGCAAGAAGCGAATAATAATAATGGCGGCGGCAGGATTGGTGAGCTTTGGAGGTGCACTTGTCATCGGATGGCTAACCGGCTCAGGCCAGGGTATCGAGCCGAATCAGGTAACAGTTACAGGCCAGGAGAGCAAATTAAAGCCGGCACAGGCATCAATCGGGACTCCCAGCATAACCCGCACCGGTGAGACGGCGACAAAGACAGCTACTATGGAAAGACAGCTACAAGATTTTATTATCGAGGTGCGAGAAAAGATGCGTGAGTATAACAGCAAGCTGCAAAGTCTTCAGACGCGAGAGCAAAGACTTCAAATGACCCAGGATGTGCTGAAGAAGGATATCAATGACTTAAATAATCTGCGAACAGAAGTTTCTTCAATGATTGCTCGACTCAAAGAGGAACGGGACAAGTTATTAAAGACCAGACTTGAGATTTCTCAGGCGGAAAAGGGCAATTTAACAACCGTAGCAGCAGCTTACGACAAAATGGATGCAAGCAGCGCCAGTAAGATAGTGGCCAGTATGTGCACGGGTGGCGTTACCCAAAAACAAGATGGACAGGTCAGACTATGGGCGAGCGGCTTCGATGATGCGGTAAAGATTCTGCATTATATGAGCGAAAGGACAAAGGCCAAGCTGCTGGCTGAGTTAGTCAACACTGAGCCTAAGCTTGCAGCGTCTTTGTGTGAGAGATTGAAACAAATAAATGAGGTAAGATAGTTTTATGGACATTACAACGATAGTAGGAACGGTTCTGGGCTTTATAGTTATCGGCTGGGCGATTATGATGGGGGGTAGCTGGACCATTTTCGTTGATTATCCCTCGCTGGCAATTACTATCGGCGGAATGCTGTGTGCGACAATGATACATTTTTCGCTTCCTCAATTTCTGGGGATATTTTCGGTAATAAAAAAGACAATCGTGGCCAAGATACCATCGTCATCTGAGCTGATTCAAAGGATGGTCAACTACGCTGCAATCAACAGACGTGACGGCACGCTTGCGCTGGAACAGGAGGTAGGCAAGCTGGATAATTTATTTTTTGCCAAGAGCTTGCAAATGGTTGTAGATGGTAAAAACAGCGACCAGATTCGGGACCTTCTGGGTCTGGAAATTCAATATCTCCAGGAGCGCCACGCGAACGGCAAAAAGATTCTGGAGTTTATGGGTTCTTCGGCCCCTGCTTTTGGAATGATAGGAACACTTATCGGGCTGGTTCAGATGCTAAGGAGTATGACGTCGCCTGAGGCAATAGGCGCCGGGATGGCGGTAGCTTTGATTACGACATTTTATGGAGCAATGGCAGCTAACCTGATTTTTATACCATTAGCAGGAAAGCTGGGACTTTATTCCAAGGCGGAGACAACTGCGATGGAAATGATTATTGAAGGTGCGTGTGCTATTTCGCGAGGTGAAAACCCGACCGGCATCCGAGATATGCTGCAGGCATTTGTTTCACAAAAGCACAGAGAGGAAATAAAGGCGACCATATAATGGCTTCCACGAAAAAACAACCAACACCTGAAGAAGAGCCTGGGGCGCCGGAATGGATGCTGACTTTCAGCGATTGTATGACCCTGCTGCTTACATTCTTCGTGCTTCTTATAACTTTTTCATCCCCAGGTAACAGCGAAATTAAAGGATTGAGCAATGTTATTACCAGACTCATGCCGGGTTTCGACTGGGCAACCGAGATATATCAGGATTCGCTGGTTGAGTATCTTGAAATTCAGGCAGCAGCAGGCACAGAGACGGGCAGCGAAAAGCCGACTCTGGAAAATGGGACTAAAGGCAGCCTAAAAACAACAACAGCACCCCCTGACTTCGACAGGGCAAAGATGTTTTCGATACCATCTGAAAGGGTTTTTTTCGGGAGAGGCTCTGTCATATCTGCTGAAGGCCGAGTTGTTCTGGCCACTATCGCATCGCTTCTGCGCAAAACAACAAACAGAATGGTTATTTGCGAGTACGGTCTTAAAGAAGATAAAGGCAGTCAAGAATTTGGTCTAAATCGAACGTGGGTAGTGTTGGAATACCTGACAGCAAAACACGGCCTTGATAGAAACCGATTTAACATTTCAAGCCTGGCAGCGAGCATTGTTACCGACCGAAATTCTGATAGCGACGGGCCAGACCAATTAGAGACTGTAGATAAACGAACACTCGAAATTACCGTATTGGACAGGAGCAGCTACAATTGAGAAAGAAGCATAGAATTGAGGAAAGCTCTGCCAAAGCTCCCGCATATATTGTAACGTTTTCCACTTTGGTAACACTGCTGCTTTCGTTTTTTATAGTGCTTCTTAGTATGGGAACAACACAAGATAAAACGCTCTTCGACCGGGGCTACCAGGGAGGATTTCTGGAATCATTTAAGAGGGGATTCGGGATTAGACAAACCTTTGACTTTAAGTCTTTAGGGAAAAAATATTCTATAAGCGAACCTGATGAAGGATATGAAGGAAAAACTCCGGATGTGAACACAGAAAGGCTCAGAAGGATTATTAAAAAGCTAAGCCAATCGATGAACATCAGGCCTTCGCCGATAGCAGCCCAAAAGACGGATTTTTCCGTGACGGACATCCACTTTTCGTCGGGCGAGGCGGTGTTAGATGAGCCGGCAAAGAAGTTTTTGAGCGAATTTTGTTTGAACTTGCAGCAAAATCCAGGCTCCGAGGCAATAAAACTTTACGTGCTTGGTATAGCCGGTGACCAGGAAAATGAAAAAGAGCAGTGGATGGTCTCGGCGAGGCGTGCGCAAGCGGTGGCAGACTTTATGAAGAACACTTTGCCTGAGGGGTTAAATTGGCCTGTTTATTGCTGGGGAGCAGGCCCTGGAGGCGAATGGGTAGAGCAACACAGCACGACCTCAAAACAGTTGCATATCTTGATTGCCATTTTACGGGGCAATGATTAAAAGGTCAGTTTGTCAATTTTTTCGACAATCTGCACAATTATCCGCCAATATCGTCCCAATAAAAACCTATTCATACGTATTAACGCCCATTTTAGGTGTTTCGGCACACGATTTGCGGTTTTAACTGGCGTGGCGCCATATAAGAGAAAATCTGTTTTGATTCTGACAGTAGCTGCACTGTGCATCGCGGGATTAATTTTATGCACTGGTCAAACGACTGAGCAGAAAAATTCGAAATTAGAAACGCAAAATTCGAAACAAGCAGCCGTATCACTATTCGCTAATGACCCTAATTTTGCCGGCCGGCAGGACAGCAATTTTAGCAGCCGGGAAATGTTCTTTAAGCTGATGATTTCGGTTTTATTGGTAGGCGGTCTGGGTGCGGCGGCAATTTATACCTCCAGGAAGCTATTGCCAAGAATTACCAACCTGCCGGGTAAAAAGATTCGCATCATTGAAACGGTTCATCTCGGGCCGCGTAAGGCGATACATCTGGTCGAAATCGGCAATCAGCGGATATTAGTCGGCAGCACAAATGAAAATATCAGGAAACTGGCGGACGTAGCTGATGCGTTTGTAGATTTGTCGGCAAAGACACTCGGCGATGATGTGGAGATATAATGACCGTTGAACTTATAAAAACGATTTTTGTTGTAATTGTTTCGCTGGCATTTAGCAGGTTATCGTTTGGCCAGAATAGTAACAAGACTATAAAACCTGTTTTGTTGCCACAATTTATTCAGGCGAAAGCAGCAGCGGACAATTCGGCAAAAAACTCTTTCGGAAACAGTGTTCCGAGTATCACAGACCTGATGACGGTTATAGATAAGGCGACCAGCAATCAAGCAAATGGCAAAGATTGGTCAACGCCTGTCAAACTCGTAATTATTTTTACGGGGCTGGCGATTTTGCCGAGTCTGCTGGTGATGATGACTTCGTTCACGAGGATAGTGATTGTTCTGTCATTTGTTCGACGGGCATTAACGACACAGACTATCCCGCCTACGATTGCGATTATCGGTTTAGCTTTGTTTTTGACGCTCTATACGATGGCTCCGACATTCGCGAAAATCAATACAGATGCGATTAAACCTTATCTTGCGGACCAGATTGATTTTCAAACGGCAGGCGTCAGTGCGAGCAACTGCATAAAAGAATTTATGCTGCGTCAGAGCAGGGAATCAGATTTAGCGCTTTTTGTGCGAATGGCGAAGACTGAGCCTCCGGCCAAACCGATGGATATCGGGATGCACATTGTTGTCCCCGCATTTATCATAAGCGAATTTCGGACTGCATTTGAGATAGGCTGTCTTTTATTTATTCCATTTCTTTTAGTGGACTTAGTTATTGCGAGCGTTTTGCTCAGCGCGGGTATGATGATGCTGCCGCCGGTAATGATTTCGCTGCCTTTCAAGCTGATATTATTTATTCTCGTTGACGGATGGGGGCTGCTGGCGAAAAGCCTTAGTTTAAGTTTTAGGTAAAGCCCGTTAGAAAGCTCGGATGGGGCCTTAAACCCCACCCTCACTATGATATTTTTACCCCGTCTAAAAGGCAGGGCTTTTTTTCTAACGGGTTAAACGACCCCGAAGAGTCGGGATTTTTCTAAAGGATTAACGGATGGATAGCAGTTTCGTTCTTTATCTGGGCCGGCACACTCTTGAAACGGCGTTACTTTTGTCGGCGCCGATTCTCTTGACCTGCATTATTGTGGGAATGGTGGTAACGTTGTTTCAGGCAGTTACTTCCATTCGCGATATGACCATAACGATAGTCCCCAAGCTTCTTGCAGTTGCGGTGGTGGCGATGTTGTGCAGTAGCTGGACGCTGCAGATAATGCTCAGATTCATTAACGAAATTTTTGGCCATATCCAGAATATCGGGCGCTGAATCTATGACAATGGCAGGCGAAAAGCTGCTCGGTTTCATAATGGTGCTGACGAGGGTCTCGGCATTTTTTATGGTGCTGCCGGTTTTTGGATGGGCCGCCATCCCGGTGAGAATAAAAGTTGCGTTAGCGCTTATAGTAGCGATTTTTTTCTCGATAGTGACGCCTGTGGGCATCGAGGCCAGAGACATTTGCATATTCGAAGCAATGCTAATGGTAGTGAACGAAGTATTCTACGGCCTGGCACTGGGATTGGTATTCGCTATTATATTCGGTGTGGTGAAATTCGGCGGGCAAATTATCGAGCGACAAATGGGATTTGCTATGGCTGAGATTCTGGACCCCTTTACCGATGAGAGCGAACAGCCGCTGGCAAATCTGTTGGAGATGATATTCATAATCCTATTCTTGAGCGCCAACGGACATCATTTATTTTTGTTGGTTATATCGAAAAGCTATGAGGCATTTCCTGCCGGCAGTATCCCGACGGCAGCAACGCTGGCAGGCGGAATGATTGAGGCGGGGTCAACAATGCTGACCGCGGGTCTAAAATTTGCTGCCCCGATACTGGCGGCGCTTCTGTTATTGATGGTGGTTCTTGCCGTGTTGGCACGTGTGGTGCCTGAGATGAATATCCTATTTATAAGCTTTCCTGTGTGCATAGGGCTGGGGCTGCTGACAGTAACAATTTTTCTGCCATTTATAAACGATTTTGTCAGTGAATTCGCCGGTTTGATGGGAAAACTATTGCCATTGTAATTGAAATATGCCAGACCAAAAAGCCAAATCATAAAGAACGTAAAACAAGGTATCTTTTTTCTCAGATACAACTTGATGGATTTTTATCCGGCTCACGAACGTTGAGCTGGATTCCCGCTTTCGCGGGAATGACAATCAACACTTAACTTGCAAAAAACATTGCTAATAAGAATGGATTATGGCGGAAAGACCGGCTGCTGAAAAGACAGAATACCCGACCCCGCGAAGGCTGGAGAAGGCCAGACAAAAAGGTCAGGTGCCGCTTAGCGAAGAAATGGCTTCTATTGCGACACTGCTGGCACTGGCGTCAGTGATGTTTTTAATAGGGCCCAGCTTTTTGCGATGGTCTATTACGCAGGTAACACAGGGATTGTCAGGCGCAAGCAGTGTTTTTGGTGACAGCAAATCCTTTCTGGATTTTGTAGAAACAAAAACTACGGATTGCATATTAGCTATATGTCCGATTCTCGCTGCATTATTTGTGGGGTCTTTGTTAGGTTCTGTGTTAGTGAGCGGTTTTAATTTCGCACCAGAAGCGATAAGCCTAAAGTTTGACCAGCTAAATCCAGTAAGAGGATTTGAGAGGCTAACCGACAGCCGGGCTATCGCAAAACTTGTGGCATCTACATTTAAGATACTTTTTGTGTCGTTAATTGTGTGGGTTTATATTCGCAACAGGCTTGATGCGCTTGCTGCGATTCGATGGGCGTGGTCTTTAGAGATTCTTGCGGTTGTCGCAAAAATGATAATGGGCCTCTTGATACGTATCGGAATTGCGCTACTTGCCATAGCTCTTGCCGACACCTTTTATCAGAAATGGAAATACATCGAAGAATTGAAGATGACACGTCAGGAAGTCAAACAGGAACGAAGGGACTTAGAGGGTGCGCCGGAGGTTAAAAGCCGAATCCGAAGGATTCAGTTTGAGATGGCCAGGAAGCGTATGCTGCAGGAGGTGCCGAAAGCCAATGTGGTTCTTGTGAACCCGACTCACATAGCAGTTGCACTGCGTTATGAAGCCAAGACGATGGAGGCGCCGATATTGGTGGCCAAAGGAGCAGATTATCTTGCAGAAAAGATACAGGAAATCGCACGTGCTTACGGTGTGCCTGTTGTGAGGAGGCCGCAATTAGCAAGAACCATATATTCAACAGTAGAGCCGGGCAATCCTATACCAGAAGCTCTATACATAGCGGTAGCAGAGATATTAGCTATGATTTACCGCCTGCGGCATAGAAAAGAAAACAAACGATAAAAAATACTCGTGACGGCAGCCTGTATTCTACCAGGCGATTATCTATTATGTGGTGCTGAAACCTAAGGCGTTCATCTGCTGCTGTATCAAGGCTAAGGTCCTCTCGAGGCGCGCAAATCGAGCTACTAACCTTGCTTCGACATTAACAAAGCGGTTTTCTTCTGCCAGAATTTTGTCCTGAATTTGCTTTATGATGTCGCTGACATGCTCCTGGTCGATTTGCATAGAGCCGGTCGTAGCATTAAGCATTTTGTCGAGAGCATCCTCCACTGCTCCGGTAAAACCTTGTTTTACTCTGACGGTGGCGGTGAAGGTGCCATTCTGACTTAAATCGACACTGAGCTGCAGGCCGTTTTCAGGATACAGCGGGTCGCCATTTTCATCGAAAGAGCTGTTACCGGTAACAACGTTGCCGCTATAGGATGCATTGCGATATGCGGATTCGGTGAAAAGTTTGATTTTGGCGCTGGTTATAGCACCGCCACTCACCGTCACCTCAACATTATAGGTGCCTGCTGTGGTGTAATCTGCACTTGCACCGTAGAACTCAATAGTGTTGCTGTCACTTGTGCCCGTTTTATCTGCGCCAATAAGCGCAAGCACAGCGGTATAGTCTTCTGCTATGGCTTTTTCAAAGTCGGCTGTATCCAAGCTCAGGAAACCGTCACGGTCAAGCTCAAGACCTATCTGAGCGGGCGTCAGGAATGAGTCGATGTCCTCTATAAATCCGCTGGTTTGAGCGATAAGAGGCGTGCTAAGCTGTGACCTTATAGTTGAAACGACATAATCTCCCATCAATACGCCGGCGGTTTTTAGAACATCGTTGTAGCCGGTCTTTTCCCGAATGCAAACAACAGCAGCATTATAGCCACTAACCAGGGCATTCAGTTTCTCTTTGACTGACTCGATGTCCCTTGTCAGATTGACCTGGACGGTGCCCGTGTCGTGCAAGTGAAGGGTGACACCGTGAATGACATCATCTACAGTATTAGAGCTTCTCTGGAACCACTCGCCTGGTGCTGTAGGATAACCATCAACCTTGAACTGACAATCCTGAGCTGATTGGGTTTCGGCAAATTCAGTGGGTGCAAAACCGGTGAGGTCCGCTGTAACAGAGCCACCTTGCGTCAACCGGCTGATGGTAGGGATGTCAAACGTTGTTGAACCTGAACCCGGATTGTAAGTCAAAGCAAGCTCCATCTGGCTTATGCCGCTGGTATGGTCGGTAAGGCATATCCGGCCATTAACTAAAGTTGCGGTAGCGGTTTCGCCAAATGTATCGTTTATTTCCTCAATAAGGTGGCCGAGCTTGGTATTCTCATTGATGCTGTAGTTTTGATTTACGACTGTTCCATCGTGGAGTTTTCCACTAATGGTAATATACTCGTCGCCGACAAGCGTTCCGCTAAACTGGTCGAGGTCGATAATCCTGGAGGCAAGTGTTGCATTATCGGTATCGACCGTAAAAGCAGATTGCCCCTGCCAGACCTCGGTATTGCTTGCGTTGATGGAAATTTGATAATCGGAGCCGGGGTCATTGCCGTTCAGCACCAGATGATAAGCGTTATCGTAGTAGAGCAGATTTGCTGTGACGCCGGGATTGTTGGCATCATTATTGATTAGGCCGGCGAGTTCCTGAAGCGTCGTGGTCGAGGTGGTGGTCAGAACAGTCTCCTGATGATTGTAAGAATAAATGAAAGTGCCTGCTCCGACATAATCCTCGGCGTATTCTTTGCCATCTGTGTGGACCCAGCGCTCGGCATTGGCTAACTGATTGATGACTACGGTGTGATTGCCTTCAAAAGCATCGTAGGCGGCTTCAGCGGTCAAAATATCGGTGTCACTGGAAGCGACTTTGAAGGCGCGAAGTCTATCAGCATCGGAAAGGGCTCTGACAGAAGTTCTAAGGGTTTCGAGCTTAGTTTCGAGGCTACTAAGTGCATCTTCTCTTTCTTCCCAGAGGCTTTTTCGGCTTTGGTACATAGTGAGGGTGCGGCGCTCAACAGATAAAAGTTGAGCGATTAGCGTATCTGTGTCGATGCCTGTGAAAAGGCCCGGAAAATGCAAAGTTGCCACTTTTGTCTCCTTTTATTGCTTCTATGGTTTTACAATAGATGCCAAGCAGTTGTTGTAAGCATACGATTCCAGCTTTTATTATCGTTAAAAAACACGTTTACTTGACTAACTATCGCCTGTTTGCACATAGCTTATAAATCAAACCGGCTGACAGGCAGCTTGTTGTTCTGTCTGCATAAATCTTTCACGAATGAGCTGAGAGTTACGCAATAACTGCTGGAGTATGCGATTATCCGGGTCTGCCTGGAGGCAGTCTTCAAGCTCTGAACAGGCCAGGTTAAAAGCTGTTTTTGCACACTGGGGCGAGTTTGATTTCATATAGGCAGAGCCTATTGATAGACAAGTTACTGCGGTCAGGCATTTGGCCCACACCTGCCGTCTGTCGAGAGCTACTTTGTCCCATTGGACATCCGGAAAAAGCTCATCATATCTAAATGTTTCGGTAAACCTCTTGAAAACCTCAAAATGGTGCTTTGCTTTCTGTTCTGTTGAATTTGCCGACAGACTATCGCGTGTCATCCGGCGCAGGTATAAAGAACCCTTCAGGTGGTGCGCCTTCAAACAATTCTGAACGAATCTGCGAATCATATCGTAATCTTCGGCTACGAGCAATTTCTCATCAAAAAGACCGATTTTATCGAAAACGCTTTTTCTGATACAGGTTCTAAACGGCACTACGGGGAAGCCACAGCGAAATAGGTCTCTGATAAGTAACTTTCGGTCCGAATACTCGGGCCGCTTGATAAAATGAATAGTATTATCGTTTTCGTCTATAAGGCAGTCATCGCAATAGATAAGGTCAGCCTCCGGATGCTTGTCAAATTCCTGCAAATGTTTGCTTATGAAATCCGGTGTCATCATATCATCGGAATCGAGCTTGATTAGAAAAGCGCCTTTAGAGTTTTGTATTCCAAGATTGTGTGCGCTTGCGAGGCCTTTATTTTGCTGATGGAAGTATTTGATTCTTTTGTCGTAAAAAGAGCGAATTTTATCTTCAGTTAGGTCTGTAGAGCCATCGTTGATAACGATAAGCTCAAAATCCTGATAGTCTTGAGCCAGGACGCTTTTAATTGCTTTTTCGATGAACCTGTCTGCATTGTAGGCAGGCATAATTACTGAAACTAAGGGATCACCGGAAACATCGGGCGCAACCTGTGTCGGCGCCTGGCGTCGCTGGTTTTCAAAATGGTCGGTGAGAAATTGTTTTGCGATGGGGTTGTTGTGGTTCTGGATTTCGCGCTCAAGATACTGGATGCAGTGCTCTTTTTTATCGAGCGCGAAATAGGCCTTTGCACGTAAGAAGTCAAAGTCTTTGAAGTTTTTCGGCAAATCCGCAACCATTATCTCCAGTGCGTCCAGCGTTGTTATGCAGGTTACATTTTGATGTTGATTAAAGTTTTTTGCTGCCCGGCCGACCATAATAGTAACGTAGTTGTTGTCGAGAGGCTCGCTTTCCCACTGCTGGAAGAGGCGGCCATACCGCGCAATAAAATCGCCGCATTTACAATTTCTAAGCTCTGCTTTTATATCGACGGCTGGGTCTTTGCGGACTTTTTCTCTAATCTGTAAGAATTTCTGCATCCAGTAAGTCTGGAATTTTGCTCTGCGGTTTCTTGGGTCCAGATACGGCAGCAAGCCCTGCTGGGACATAAGGTGCTCTCTTTTAAGGGTAAGATACTCGGGGACATTTTTGAATTTTATTTCGCCGGTGCACAGGGCGTATTCAGCGGCCTTCGCAAGCCATAACTTATCAGAGCCGTATGGGTGGTCATCGTAAAGGCCGATTGCATCAAACAATTTTTTGCGAATAATGGCCGAGCCATGCCAGCATATATAAAGAGTCGAGGAATACTTTTCCAGTATTTCATCGTGCATAACAGGCAGGTCGATTCTGTCGGCATATTCGAGACCAGTAAATTCATCTATGAAAGTTCTATAAAATGAGCCGACAACTGCGAGGCATTCATCGCTGGTTATCGCGTCATAAAGCGTCTGGAGCTTGGCAGGACACATATTGTCGTCTGCATCCTGAATCACGATAAAGTCGGAATTTGCCCGCTCGATTGCAAAGTTTCTCCTGACATAAGGTCCTTTATTTTCGTGAAAGTAGTACGGCCTTATTCTGCCGTCCATCGCGGCATATCTTTCGATTATTTCTCTGGTGCTGTCGGTGCTTGCATCATCGAGCAGGAAAAGCTCCCAGTCGGTTAAGGTTTGATTTCTGATACTGTCGATGCATTCCGGCAGAAATTTCTCGCAATTATAACAGGATGTAATTATGGAGACTTTAGGTCTGGTTATCGGCTTAGAAACCGGAGAACAGGCTGATGGTTGGGTGACAGCCGCAGCAGCTACTATCGGTTGTGGTGCTGTTTGGGTTTTGGCGGAAGGTTGGAAGATGTCACATATTTTTGCAGTTACTGCCTCAATGCTGAATTTCTCAGCGAGCATTTCTCTTGCCTTTGTGCTAAATTGTTGCCAGAGGGAAACGTCACTTAGCAGATGTAAACATTTTTGAGCAAACTGCTGAGGGTCGTTAGCGATAAAACAGTTCTGGCCATCGACAAAATCAAATCCCTCCGCCCCGATTTCAGTGGTTACGATAGGCGTTCCCGCTGAGGCTGCGATGCCGAGCTTGCCCTTCATACCCGCTCCGTAAATCATCGGACAAACAAATACTTTATAATCGGCAACAGCAGCCTCGACATCTTTTACATAACCTATGACTTTGACGTTAGGATTAGCCTCAAATTCGGCCATGAATCTTTCGGCGTTGAAGCCGATGATGTGGAATTGGAGGTCCGGATGACTGTGAATAATAAGAGGAAAAACCTGCTTTAGGAACCACCTGACAGCATCGGTATTATGAGCGATATGCAATGCGCCGAGAAAACATATATTGTTTCGCTGCTGGAAATCCGGTGTCTGCGACAATATCGTATGGATATTCGGTATTACAGTAACGTTACGAATTTCGCTGATACTTTCGAGTATGTCGCGTTTCTCGGCCTCGGTAACTGTGAGCACTCTATCAGCTAACGGATAAAGCTGCTTTTCAATCTCAAGAAATTGATTCGCTTTTGAGAGGTCTTTGCCATCTTGCGATACATTGAATTTCCTGATGAGCTTTTTGTAATGGAAATCCATTGTATCAATTATGATTTGCGTGCTGTTATAGCTGGACTTTAGCCATCCGGATAAAGCAACGGCAAAGCGGCTGTAATCCGTGTCCCACAGATTGGTTATCCATACATAATCGACCTTATGTATCCTGTTTGAATTAAAGTAGTCGATGAAGCTATTTAATGTCGGCTGGAGGAAAACAAAATTTACCGCCCCATCAAAGGCCTTTTTGTATTTGTCATCGTTATCGGTTTTCTTGAAATACAGGTAATCAATCTTATGGCCGGCGTTTATCAGGATTTGCAGTATCCGATATATCCTTAAATTAGCGCTTGTCCTATCAAAGACCGGCAGAACGTCACTTATAAAAGTAATTCTTTGTTGCCGGTTTCGTCCTTCGTCCTTTGTCGTTTGTCCTTCAGATACTTTGCCACCTTCAACTGCCTTCATTTGCTCAACATATCCTCTAAGAAGATAGCCGCGGAAGCAATGACCATAAACAATATAAAGCGACTTGAGGTATTTATCAAGGTCAGCGACTTGAGTGTGAGATTGGGTCTTCAGGAACGATTCAAACTGGATTACTTTTTTAGTCCATTCATCCAAAAATGGTGCATATTTATTGTAATATTCGCCGGCTGCATCCTGAAGCTGATAACGAGGGATGATTAATTCAGGATGTGCGCGGGCCACAACGTAAAGTGCCCTGCCTTGCATAACACGACGTTTGCAAAAGTTTTCAAAATCGATTGGTCTCAAAATAAAACTTTTAGCATTGGCATTATAAAGGATTCTGATTCCTTTCGGCATAAGACGGCAAACAAGTTCGGTATCTTCATAGCCGAACCTCAACCGCTCATCGAAAGGCCCTTCGAGACTTTTCAGCAGCGACAGCTTTGCTGACACCAGGCCCCCCCACCACTTCCATACTTCATAGAACTTATCGTGCTCCAATCTGTTATAACAGAAATATTCACCTCCCACCCTGCTAACATAGTGCATCAGTGGAGTGACTTGCAGGTCCTGGTGCCAGTCAAGATGTCCGAGGACTGCTACGTGCTGGTCGGGATTTTCCCGGTGATTGCGCAGATGCTCGGCAACCAGCTCGGCTGAGGGGACATCGTCATCATCACTAAAAAGGACAAGCTGTCCCTGTGCTGCTTTTATTCCGTTGTTGCGGGCTGCGGCAAGTCCGCTATTTTGCTGGTAGATATATTTTATATTTATTAAGGAATTGAATTTATCGGCATTATCCTTTACCGGCGGCTGGGAACCATCGTCAATGACAATAACCTCAAAATCTTCTCTGCGAACAGTTTGATTAGTGAAACCGGTAAGGACTTTTTCCAGTAGATGAGGTCTATTGTATGTAGTAAGAACGACCGATATTTTTGGTACATTGTCTTTTGCAATTTCTTTCGACTGCGAAAAATTACCGCGTAAGGTTTTACCTACTTCGCAAAAGCCTTTCTTAAAAATAAAGCAGATACTTAAAAAGAAATGAATGGATTCTATACACTGTGCAAAGTAGCCAGGCTTATTTCTTTCGAGAGAGTGCGATATTGGGGCTTGATTGCCGCATCCAGTTTGTCCTCTATTATTTACTTCATCGATTAAATCCTTCAAAAACTCAACGGTTGTATTATGTTCACGAAGTCCGCCGCCATATCTTTCCCAATAAGAAGTGTGTAGGTCTTCAATCACGTATATCCCATCGGCGTTAAGATATGGAAATAAAATCTTAAAGCTCGTTAGCTGTTGCTCCATAAAGTGCCCACCATCATCGATGATAATATCAAAGCCGCCCGCGACCTCGTCGGCGAAGGATTGAAGGAATTTTTCATCTGCCTGATTGCCAATGATTATTTTAACTCTGTCACCAGCCAGCTTCAGACAATCCGGATTTATGTCGATTCCGAAAATCTCTGCGTTTGGGAAGAACTCTTCCCACATCCTCAAGGACAGTCCCTTGTCAACGCCGATTTCCAAGAGTCTTAGTTTTTTCCCCCGGAGAGCCGAAAAATAATTAAAGTAGTGCCTGGTATAGTTATGACATAAAGAACTTTTATCCGTGCCATATTTTATTGCGATTTTATCCAAAAGATTATTCGCATCGGTGCTGCCAATGTTATCTTCATCGGCAGTCTGTTCAGCAGCGGTCTCCAATTTATTCTCCGATGGCAAACACATATCTTTGATATTTACGATTTTTTCTTGAGGCATACGATAGTTTTTTATCTGGTGCAGCTCAGGCGATTGATACTCCTGAGCCAGACGGTGTTTTATATCTGCTACCTTGTATCCATCCAGCTCTGCGTTGTCGTCAAGAACCGTTATCCGCGAGGCATACCAGTAGTGCCTTACCGATTTATTGACCAAGCTTGAGCGAAGAGCGGAAGAGCCGTTATACTCATGAGCGACTTTTACTATTGGTATGCCCTCAAGCAGGCAATCCCAGGTTAATAATCCCCCGACATCCCAGAACGGCCATTGACTTCTAAAGTCTATCTGGAATTTAGAGCCAATCACCTGCTGGTCAATTACCATACAGCAGGGATGAATAGCATAGCTTATGATATCCTGCGAGCCGGGTGTTCTGGGTGGCCCTATCAAACCTGCCTTCTGGTTATTTAACTGCTGAACGAGGTCTTGCAGCCAGTTTTCTTTGAGCCCGATAGCATCGCTGTCCAAAGCGGCTATGTATCTGAAGCTTCGGACAAACGCCAATGCTTTTTGAAGGCCGTCGCCGTGACTTTTACACTTGCTGTCGAACCAGTTGTCAACCAATCCCTCTTTCAGGACAGCTTGTTTAAAATCCTCCACATTCTTTGTTGAGTTATTCACCGCTACAATATGATTTGGAAAACCGGCAAGTTTCTTTATTGACCTGAAGCACAGCTCGGTAAACTTAGCCTCATTGAAAACTGAAACGAGAATCGCAACGCTTTGCTCCTTTGGTTCGATTTGCCAGATTTGAGGATGGTCATTTTTCAGATGCCACAAGCTTTGCAGAAATCCTAAAAACCAGGAAACACTGTTACCCACTTCAATCTTTTTCGCAAACTGAGTAATCTGGTCAGCATCTTTGAACGCCAGTCCCGAATCCAGATATGCCTTGAGGCATTTGATAAACGTAAATTGATAACGATTACTCTGCTCTTCGGCTACCGAATTCAGATATGCTTCAACCTCCGGGTGCAATTGAGATTCGATAGCATTGGCCTGTATGAAAGCTGTTCTAATAGGGTCAGATATACTTATAAGCTGGTTCACAGCCTTCAACTGTTCAAATCCGAATTTGCAAAGTCCCGAGTTTTTTATACAACTATCTGGTTGCATATTAACAATCCTTTGCTGCACAGACTGGTTCAGTAAGATTCTGCTATAAATACGGTCGAAACGTTCTCACGAGTCGCGAAGGCCGGAGTATTTAATGATGTTCTGTTTTTCAGAAATTACATTAGTTGTAATTAAACACTACGATGATATGTCTTTATGGCCTTTCTGGTTCGTCGAAAGCAATCTAACTTTTCGGCGGTTTCGACTTTCTGGGCAGTAAGGGACAAGAGCAAATCTTTGTATAATTTTTGCAGTTGCTCTCGCTGAGCTTGAAATTCCGGTCGTTCAAGCATCCCAGAATCCATTATTTTTGTCACAATTGAATCAGCCTGGTTGACCACAGCTTCAACATTCCGGATGTTACCATGACCAGCCAGCTCTATTTGCTTTTCTAACAGAGCTTGCAGATTCTGCAAAAGGAGCAATTCGTCCGAAGAAATATCAGGATTATCGGTTCTCATTTGATTTGAACCCTGATAAAATCGGGGCTTGTTTTAATTGTGCTAAACTGTGTTCGACTTCTTCCAGTAGATTAGCTGCATCATTATTACTGGGGTCCAACGCCAGCAGGTCCAGCAGGATTTTTCTGGACTGCTCTAATCTTCCATCCTTCATATATAGCGCCGCCAGAGGGAACATAACAGATGTGTCGCCCGGGTGCATATTCAAATATATTTCAAGATAGTGAGTAACCTGTGCGAACGAGCCCATCTGACAGGATGTCTGAAAAAGGCCCAAAATGGCGATGAGATTGTCACTATCGAGCTGCAGACACTTTAGATACATCTCAAAGGCCTGCTTATAATCTGCTTTTTGCTGCGCGACCATAGCCAGACCGGCGTAGGCCTGGGCGCAATTGGGGTCAAGCCGGCAAGCGACCCTGAAGGCTATCTCGGCATCATCAAAAAGGTTCTTTTGAAGAGCAATGACTCCCAGCCCTATGTAAGGGCCAGGCTCATCAGGCCCCAACGCAGCAGCTTTCTCGTAGTATTTTTGTGCCTCAGGGTAGCTACCCAGATAGGCGTGGCAATCGCCGAGCTGCTGTAGAACTTCGTAATGCTGGGTAGAGTCACACTGCTGGTCAAAATTGTTTTCTATTATGTCCATAGCAATTCCGGTCCTTCAAGTATTCGTTGTGCCTTTTTAAGCAAGTCGATTGCAGGATTAAATTTTTTTATTTGTCGGTTTAGCTTTGCTTCCAACAGAAGTGTATCAACTGTTGGTCTCTGCTGGTTGAGCCGGCTGGCGAGTTCTGCTGCTCCGGCGTAATTGCCTGCCTGGAAAAAGGCTCTTGCAGCCAGCGCCTTCATCCATAAGCGATTCTGGTGGCTGTCTGCAATCTGCTCAAACATCTGCGCTGCTTGAAACCAATCTCCGTCTTTTTCTGCCAGGCGTGCCTGCTGAAGCAGGTTGTCAAACTGGAATGGTAACTGTTCAAGTTTCGGCTGCTTTACCGTTATGCCGGCTGCTTTTAGCGACTGCTGGAGCGACAAATTCGCAAAACCTTTGCGAGCATACTGCAAGTCAGTTTTCTTTAGCACGACAGCCCATAGGACGTCTGTTGAGCCTTCCAGGTAAAATCCTTCACGGAGGACTGAACTATTAATTAAGGCATAGAGCGAGCCTTCCATCCAGAAATCTTTTATCGGAAAACCATCCGGCACTATTGCGACGTATTCGCCATCGCAGAACTCAAGAGCAGCATCTATTCGCTGGATTTGAGAAAGCGATGGATTAACGGGCACAAAGACTATATTGGGCATAGCGGTATTGAGTCTGGCAAAATCACTCTGCGGCAGCGGCAGATAAAGCTTATAGGGGAAGAAGGTATATCGCCAGATATAGCCGATAGTTTTTGCAGCCTGCGTATCCAGGTTTTGCGGAGCAAAAATGATTGACATATCTGCAATTTTTAGCCAGGGATTAGGGGGTCTAGTGGTTCGTATTGCAAGAACATTTTTAAGATACTCTTTTGCGTCTTTGCGCCGCTGAACCGATATTCTGTCTGATTCTCCGATGGGGTTATAATATTCGCCGGTTATCTTTGGGATGTGATGGAAATCAGAGAAAAAGGCCAGGCGGCGGGTAATGTCCCAGTCGATTAGAACGTTGAGATTCTCGTTATAAGGGCCGGTTTTTTCAAACAGGTCGCGGCGGTGCATCAGACAGACGTGAAGGACATGATTAAAGTATAACATCAAAAAGCGGTCGAAGTCACGACTGACTTCGAGGACCTTGCTTAAAACCTGTCTGCCGCCATCCTGGGAAACCCTACAACAGGTCTTGTAAAAGTCACTATATGCAACCTGGCAATCGGTCTCGTTTTCCAGAGCATCAACGAGTGTCTGGATATGGTCGGGATAATACAAATCATCATCATCGAGATAGGCGATGTATTTGCCGCCGGCCCGTGCTAAAGCCTGGTTAAGTGAAAAGGCCTTGCCGCGGTTCTCTTTTCTGTTGATAAATATTATGCGCCGGTCGCCAAACGAGCTAACAACGTCACTAACATCCTGGCCGCCATCATTGATTACGATGACCTCCAGATTGACATAAGTCTGTCGCAAGGCGCTGGCTAAGGCATCTGATAGGCATCCTGGCCTGTTGAAAGTCGGAATAAGGACAGTAACAAGCGGCCCGTTTTTCTTGTCATTATTTAGTGACATTGTAAATATCTAAACTACCTTTCAGCTAATCCTGTGGCAAATGAACGCCTCAGAGAATTTTCTTCGTATAGTGCAGATTTATTAAGGCCCTGGTTTTGCAAGTTAGCACCGAATGGAGTTTGGGCCTGTTGAAAATTTATCTGGGCTTCGAGCTGTATAAAAAGGTCGTTAATTTTGTTTAACTGATTGTTCAAGGAGTAATTATCTTCAACGAATTTGCGATATTTTCTGGGTTCGTAAGTTTCACAGAGAATCTGCTGGCAAAACTGTTCAGAAATATTGAACAGAAACTCTGATGGGAATATCTGGCTGGCCCCCGGGAAGTTATGGATTACCGGTTTTAAGCCGCAGGCCATCCCTTCCAGCACCCCCATACCCTGGCTTTCGATAATGCTGGTGGAAACGATGTAGTGTTTATCTTTTAGCCAGGAGAAAATATCATCCTGCCAGCCATCAAAGAATACCACGTCGCGAAGGTCGAGAGCATCAACCATATATTTGAGGTATTGTTCGAGGGCAGCATCCTGAAAAGTGCCGGCGAAAAACAAGCGATAGGCAGGGTCGATGTAGTGCAGCTTTTGCATACACTGCAGGACAAAGGCGGGGTTCTTCACCATTCGCAGGTTGGCAAGAAAGGCGATATTTTTGCCGCGATTGCGCTCTGCAAATGGAAACTTTTCAAGGTTTACGCCATTTGGAATGGTAACTATGGATGTGTGGGTTTGGAGCTGAGGGATACGGCAGAGGAGAGCGTCCCTGACAAAGCTATTGCCAATGGTGATAAGGACATCGATACTGGACCAGTTAATTTGTTGAGGCCATTGCTCGTAGGCTTCGTAGCGGTGGAGACGAATGATATTTTTGCAAACTTTTGGCAGCTTTGAAGCGAATACGGGAAGATTAGTGCACCACTCGAACCAGCAGATGTCACTGGATTTTGCCAATTCAAATAGCTGCTGCTCGGTATTGCCGTCAAAGATGCGGACTTCGAAGCGTTGTTTTATGAATTCAATAATGTCGTTAAGAAATCTGCTGCCGTCGCCGCCGCAGAAGAAGGCTACTTTTGGTCTTCTGGAGCGAATTACCTGGAGGATTGATTCAAGGATTGGCTGCTGCGGCAAGACCTTCAGTGAGCGAAGCAACATTTCAATGGCACCAGCTTTATTATCCTGCTTGAGGAATGCGTTGGCAGCTCTGTTGAGGACATCTGCGTTAAGGATGCCCATCTGTTCCATATCGTTAAAGAGCTGCGCAGCTTCGGCAGGTCTATCTATGGCAAGATAGGCTTCCACCAGATTCCAGATTATCTGGGCACTATCAGGTTGGAGGTTGCGTGCTCTGAGAAAATGGTCTATGGCCTCGTTTGAACGTCCCAGACAATGGAGAACTGCTCCTATATCATTTAGCGCCTGTGCATCATCGCCAGATGTGCGAAGATGCTCCTGTAAACAGACAAGTGCCTGCGGGTATTGGCCGGCTTCAGCAAATTGAAGACCCTTTTGATATAGATTGCGGTTCACAGGCTCACCAGTTTGTATCCGGGGCTGGTTTTCAGTGGTCTGTGTCATCATTTGTTTCGTTTCCCATAGACTTCAAAGTCCGATATAGAAATTTACTTTCAATAAAAGCTGCATAGGATTTTATCGCAAATTGCGTGCCGTTAAGGGCGATACGAATTTACGTGCAATTTGACGGTTTTAGAAATCGGCTTTGTCCAAATATCAGACATATATGTTGCGCACCAAGTCATATTTGGGGCTGTAATTTTGTCCTTTGGTATCAGTCAAGATAATCTAATAGTGATAGAGACATCATTTTTGCGGCTACCGCCAAAGATGCCTGGTATAAGGCTTCACGACGAGAAATATCTATGGCGATTTGAGCTATATCGGCCTCCTGGAGACGAGCAGCTTCATCCTCTGCGTTGTATTTTAGATTTTTTAGACTGTCTTTGAGGTCATCCATAAAACCGATTTTTGAGCCGATAGAAACGGAGTCCTGAAGCAAAAGATTTCTTACCTCATCCAAAGAGACCAGACAGCTACCTCGTAGCTGCTGGAGCTGGGATTCTGAGAGCTGCCTCTGGTTTTTTAAGACATCGCGCACAGTAATAAGCGTGTTGAATATATCATAAGTGCCCGGTATTCGAACAAGCTCGACACCGGTATTATTTATGCCGGTAGTATCAACGTAAAGGATTCGTCCTGTTCGCGAATCGGTTACAGCCTGGTTAGGGTCGCCACCTACCGGCACAGTTACATAGCTTGCTCCATCGTCTATAGAGAGTTTGAAATTGGTGCCATCGTTAATTACAGTCAGCCAGACATCGCCGCGAACGCTTGAGGTTCCTGTGCCGGCTGCAGCGCCGCTAACGCCTGTAAAAATTGGGTCTGCCCGGTCACTTGAACAGAAGATATCGTCGCCTACGTAAAAAGGAGACGAACTTAAGCCGGGAGCCACTTCAATGTCACGCTCTTGTGTGCTTCCCTGGTAAGTGACATTTGTGATTTCTCCATTGGTGCGCTGGACTACGTAAGGCGCAGAAGCAGTATTGGCTCCGCCGAAGATGTACTGATTCATATGTTTGGTATTCGCCAATGCCACTATCTGCTCCAATATATCGTTGATGGCTTCTGCGGTTCTTTCTCGCGCCTGCTGGTCATAAGTGCCGCTGGTTACCTGACTTATTCTTAATTTTGCATCTGAAATATAGGATGTAATGTCATCGATAACAGTAGAAGAAAACTCCAGAGTCCCGACGGCATCGGACAGATTATCTATGTAATTCTGCAGCGACCTTTCCTGTGAGTTAAGTGCGAGGATATTGTATGCTTCAGATGGGCTGTCTGAGGGCCGATTTATCCGCGAGCCTGTGTATGCCTGCTCCTGTAAGCGAGTTAACGCCTCGGTGTGTAAATGCAAGGCGAAGCTAACAGTGTTGTAGATGTTGTTCATTATCTAGCTCCATAAGATTTCCGGCAATAAACCAAACTGCTTAAAGCATCTCAACAAGAGTCACAACCGATGATTTAAGTGTGTTAAGATATTTGGCCATTGCCTGAAACATCTGCTCGAACAGCAACATTTGAGCGGCTTCTTCATTGATGTCAACGCCGCTTATCTCGTTTTGCTGATTGGCCAGATTCTGGGCTATAGATTCGATATTATCCTGCGTAATTTGTTTGACAGAGGTTTGCTGGCCAATATCAGTAATAAGCTGACGCAAGAACTCCAGCGGCGTCATATTACTTAAATCGCTTAGGGTCTGTTCCTTCAGGCCCGCCATCCGCAGGACATTGGTATTATCCACCATTTGCGGCCCGAGAGCCGTTGCTATTCGGCCCGGTGAATCGACTATATCCGAACAAACCATCATATCTATAGCGTTGTGGCCGGAAAAAAACGTGTTCATACCAACTGCAGCTAAAAATCCCGAGGTATCACTGCTGGCAAAGGCACCAACTTCAAAAAAGTCACCGGCGACCAGGTCACCGGCGCCAAGAGATATTTCGATTCCATTACCTATATCGAGCTTATCACCTGCTGCGTAACCATCGCCGACATTGAGGGTAGCAATTAGCTGGTCGTAAGTATCTTTTACTTCGAGCTGCAAGGTGCCATTACCTACCGAACCATCGCCTGCCACAGTGAATCGAAAAGTTTGATTCTCGGCGCCGGTGTAAATGCCCGAGACGGATACAGTCGGCGGCGAAATTCCCGTGAGGTTACTTGCAATAGGCTCAGGAAGAACAGCAGGTAAAAAATCAAATTTATAGTTTGGCTCTGCCTGTATGCGGAGCCCGGAAGAAACTACCGAAGCGGTAAGGCCGGTGATAGCAGAGATGTCCGAGGCGATAGTTGTTAGCGAATCAGACGATACATCGATATCAATTTCGTGGCGCGTTATTTGGCCTGTGATCGTGTCGATAACCCTTATATATACTTTGCCGTCACTTAAGGGCGGGACGAAATCGGCCAGATTTTCGCTTGTCATTGCCCAGCCTGTTAGTTCGGTAAAGGAGCCCTCTGAACCCACGCCCTGCACGTGATATTGATTAACCTGCTGGATTATTGTGCCTGCCAGGGTGTCGAGCGTGCCGCGAATCTGGGCCAAAGTATCGTTTTTTAACGACAGCAACCCGCCGAGCTCTCCGCCTCGCACGTTTGTATCATAGCTGTATGCGCCCACAGGAGTAATACCCAAGAGACCTTCTTGTAACCCCACTTCCAATTCGATAGCACAGTTGCCGGTGGCGACAGGTATTCCAGCGATGCTGACATCAACGACACCGTATTCACGGGCGCGTGTTTCGATGGCAACTAATTTGGCCAGCATTGTTATGCACAGGTCTCTCTGGTCCCGCAAATTGTTAGCCTGGCTGCCAGATATTTCCAATCTTTCTATCTGGCCGTTGAGCTCAGCAATCTGATTTGTCAGAGTGTTGACCTGGCCAACGACATTTTCTGCTTCTAATTTAATCCGGGCATCCAATGTTTCCAGAAATTCACCTAATGTTCTAAATTGAGCAGCCATAGTCTCGGCGGCAGTTATAGCCTGCTTTTGCCAGATAATTTCGCCAGGATGAGCACAGAGGTCCTGCAGTGCGTTAAAGAATTCATCTATGGCCAGGCTCAGACCGCCTGTTGCTGAAAGCTCGCCGAACGCGTTTTCAACTGTGCGCAGCGTAGCCAGCTCCTTCGACACCTGGCTTAATGATGATTGCTGGCGTAAGATTTCCTGCTCAAGAAGGTTGTCTATCAATCTGGTAATGCCGGCGATTTCGACACCTCCTCCTAAAATGACCGGCCCAACCTGTGATGAATAAGCAGGAGCTAAATCTATTCGCTGGCGGTGATAGCCCTCGGTTGCAGCGTTGGCGATATTATTAGCAATTATATCAAGTGCCTTTTGTGCTGCGCTAAGGCCGCTCATGCCTATGGAGTAATCCTGCATTATCTGGCTCCATCAAACAATAGTTTTCTACAATTGCAAATTTAGAAAAGCCAGGTCAGCTTGCTGTTTTGTTGCTCCGCTGGAGCTGTATGTCAGTGTCCCTGTCTTTCCGAGAGCAAAAATGCTTTTCAGAAGCAGGCTGTTAAATCTGGCACACTCCGAGATAAGCAAAGTTGTGCTGATGTGCTCTTTCTTGAGCTCTTTAATCAGCGGCTTTAATTTCGCTTTTATCAGAGCTATCCGGTTTTTCTTTTCGTCAGGCAAAACTGCTTCGAGTGCAGATAAAGTCAGTTGTTGAAGGCCACAGCCGAGAGCATCGGCCAGCTCTTTTCGTATCATCTGGCGTTTTAATTCAGCAGCTTTATAGGTATCCGAGTCGGCGTGGATACTCTCAAGCAGTTTGCTCAAGGCAGTGTCATTGCGTTTAATGACGAGACTGCGAAGCTCATTCAGCCTTGCCAAAGTCTTCTGTAAATGCTCAATATCATTCTGGAGAATAGCCAGTAGCTGGTCAACTTTATCATCTATTTCAATTGAAGCTATTTTCATATACTCGCATCTATGGAGCTTTTAGGCGTATTCGTCTGGTCAGGTTTGGTAAGAAATTGATATATATCCTTCCACAATCCTAAACCGCCGTCGTTAGCTAACTGGCTGGCTAAGCCAAGCCAGAAGATTCCTTGAATCTGCTCGGCAGCTCCATCTTCATCAAAGCCCCAATCGCCGATTGTCCTTTTCATTTCATCCAGCAGCCTGCTAAGCAAAACGGATTCAAAATCTTTGGCTGTCTGCTTTTTTTCATTCTCCGAAGCAGAGCTAATTTTGTCCGGTTGAAAATTGACGAGCTTATTGGAAGATAGAGTCTCGCTGGAACGGTCAAGCGGAACCGGCGGTAAAACCGGCCCGGTTAATATCAATTTAGTTTCATCCATAAACTTTCCTACATTATCACCAGCTTGGCCTGAAGGGCACCGGCTTTCTTAAGGGCATTAAATATCGCTATCAGGTCTCTGGGTGTGGCGCCTATGGCGTTGAGGTTTTTGGCCAGCTCCGAGACCGTAACCGCTCCTGATACGGGAATCAGATGCCCTTCCTTTTCCTCAACTCCTATTATCGTTTCAGGGACTCTTTCGGTTGTGCCGGCATCAGAGAAAGGAGCAATCGGTTGAGAAACAATCTCGGATTCCTTGATTTTCACGACCAGACTGCCCTGAGAAATTGCCACTGCGGAAATGCCGACATTTTGGCCGACCACAATTGTGCCGGTTCGCTCGTTAATCACCACAACCGCGGGGACATCGACCTGGACCTGATGCTTTGTAATATCATCGATGAATCCGGCAACATCGCTCTGTCCGATTTCGCCTGGGATTTTGACTTTGATAGTGCCGGCATCAACAACCTCAGTGCTGTTCGGGTAACGCTGGTTAATGACCTTGCTAATCCGCTGGGAAGTTGAAAAATCACTATTTCTGAGGTTGAGGGTAATGACCCTGTTGCCGCCGATGAAGTCAACAAATGTAGCCAATTCTTCCTTTTCGACTATTGCGCCGTCAGGGATTCGCCCGACAGTCTGGTGGTTTTTTGTAATCGAGGCCTTTTCACCTTCGGCTGCCCAGCCGCCTATTGAAATTCCCCCTTGAGCAACTGCATAGACCTGGCCATCGAGGCCCTCCAGGGGCGTGGGCAAAAGCATTCCACCTTGAAGGCTTTTGGCATCGCCGATGGCAGAGACATCGACATCGATGTGAGAGCCTTGTCGGTCAAAAGGACCCAGCTCAGCGGTTACCATAACAACGGCGATATTGCCGCCGGTCAGCTCGGCAGGAGACAAAACAAGCCCGGCGTCTCTTAAGATGTTGGTAAGCATTTGCCGTGATAGTGCCGTAGTATCGCCGGTATTTGTCAGGCCGATGACCAAACCAACACCTCTGAGCGGATTGCCGCGAAGGCCCTGAATGTCAACGATATCTTTTATCCGCTCACATTGTGCGAGCTGGGGTGTATTTAGTGAGATTACAAATATCACCACTAAATGCAGAAAGATGCGTCTATAGTTTGATGAATATGATAGTGAAGATTTCATAAGCCGTTGCTCTCAAAAAATATGCACAAAACCAATAATTAAAATGGCCAGATAATATCGAATATTTTACCGAGCCAGCCGGGCTTGGTGTATGACGCAGACACACCTGCACTCCTGACTACAATATGGAAGTCCGCCACCTGCTCGCTCTTAACGGTGTTATCAAATGCAATATCGCTTGGCCTGATTATACCGCTTATCTCAATGACCTGTATGTCGCCGCCGATGCTGCGGGTGCGAGTTCCCATTACCACGAGGTTGCGGTTTGGCAGAACATCGACGACAACGACAGTAATGCGGTCGGTGTATTTGCGCTCATCTTTGTAATCGGCCTTGCTTTTCAGCTCATTAGCGGATTGGGCTTCCATAGTGAAGCCTGGTATGCGCGGCAAAATATTATGATTTGGAGTATTGATACCCAGCTCGCCATCAAAAGTGTTTGAGCGTGAGGCTTCCTTTTTCAGGTCTCTGTCGGCTTTGTTATCGACCTTGCTATCTTCGGTAATTTTAATAGTAAGGACGTCACCTATCTGGCGGGCCACATCATCAGCATAGAGGGCTTTCATATTTTTATCCCTTTTGGCCCAGATAGAGCCCGCCTGTGAACAGGTGGCAAGGCAAAGCACAAGGCCGGTCGCAACTAATACCAAGGTCACTTTATTTCTCATTTCGTTTCTCCTTTGGTCAGAGATATTTTCCGACTTATTAAGACAAAGCCCCTAAAGAACTGGTTCTACAGTTCCATCTTCATTTACTTTGGCCAGGATTATTCTTTGTGAATCTACATTTCGGACTTTGATGTATTCACCGGCCCGGCCATTCTCCATAGTCTTTCCGAGCGCTGTAATTAAAAGACCAGGCATTTCGATTCGGATGACTACGCTCTGGTTGCGCTCAACAACAAGCGGACGGCTGAAAGGTGCTACCATATTTGCACTAAGTATGGTCTTTGCCGGCAAATTGCGTTTGGCAATAAGTCCAAAAGGAGGCTTCCAATCCGATGGTTCGGGATTATTTGAAAGGGCTTTTACTATTTTGATGTTCTCGGAGTTTATAACCGAACCAGCGGGGATATCGACCAGAGTTACTGCCGTGCGGCAATTGTATTTGAGACGAAAAGTTACCTCACGGCTGCCTATTTGTTTGCCCTCCTGAAGCACAATAATCTGGACTTTGGCCTGATTACCTGTAGAGCCATTGACAAGGCGTGGTCGCAACTCAATGCTTTTGCCGGATTCGGGCGCGATAAAATCCTGCGGCACTAAAATCGGCTCAAACCGGCAAGCAGAAGCAGCAGAAGGATTATCCTTCAAAAACGCGCTTGCACGCGCCACTAAATCGGTTCCTTTGATAATCTGCTGCTGCTGTTTTACCTTTACCGCTTCTGCGCCGACAAATGTTACTACAGATGCAGGGATTCCATTTGAAGCCAATCTGCTCAAGACCGTTGGTCTATCAATGACGACCTCCTGGCCCGGTATGGAAATCCGCCCGAGAAGGGTGCCGTTTGCTTTGGTAACAAGATGGTCGCTACCACGGACTAAGGCAAGTTGGCCAAGTGTCAGGCAATCGCTTTTAATTGCAATCTCTCTGGGCAGGTAAATCTGCAGTGCCAGACTATCATTGGGGTCGTTAGTTGAGGCCCGGCAAAATGCGCCTAATGCCAATAAGGTAACAACCGAAATAATATGGACTGCCTTGTTAAACATAACGCTCCTTACTGACCAATGTTATTAGCTACTCGCAGCATATCATCGCCGGCTTTTATAGCGCGGGAGTTTATCTCGTATGCTCGCTGAGCGGTTATAAGGTTGACCAGCTCTGTTACCATCTGGACATTGGATTTTTCCAGGAATCCCGCCAGAATTGTGCCAAAACCGTTTTCACCCGGTGTTCCGGTTGTAGGTGTGCCGCTGCCTTCGGTTTCCGCTAATAGATTATCTCCTTCGCTGGACAGGCCCGATGGGTTGGGAAATCTTACCAATTGAATATTGCCCACGACCGATGTGGTTCCGGCGGGGTCAGTAACATTTACACCGCCGTCTTTCTCAATACTTACGCTGACAGCATCTATAGGGATTGTAATAGCCGGCTCGATGGAATAGCCGGTTGTGGTTACCAGTTGACCATCAGCGTTGGTCTGGAGCGCACCATCACGGGTGTATCTTATGTCACCATTCGGCAGAGTTACCTGAAGGAAGCCATCGCCTAAGATAGCAATATCGAGAGGCCGATTGGTGTTCTGAAGCTCGCCGGGCGTAAAAACCTTTATCGTTGATGCAGCACGGACTCCGCCGCCTATTTCAAGACCGCCGGGAGATATTATTCCCGATGCCACCTCTGTGCCGGGCTCTTTCAATTTGTCATAAAGCAAATCCTGAAAATTGATCTGGCTTCGTTTGAAACCGGTGGTGTTGATGTTGGCGAGATTGTTGGCAATCATATCCACCATCATTTGCTGGGCTGTCATTCCGGTCGCCGCAGTAGAAAATGCTTTTAACATAATGTTGTTCTCCTATAAAACAAAATGATATGCTCAAGCCATAGCAACGCCCATCATACTGCTGGAGGCCTCTTTTTGGGCCGTGATAAGTTTCATATTCGCTTCGTATAGTCGCGTGACCATTATCATATCCACCAATTCATCGATTAGCTTGACGTTGGATGCTTCCTGGTAACCCTGCTTTACAAGCGCCTGCTCAGCAGAAACTGGCCGGACATCGACATCCGGCATCCTGTAACAATTTTCACCGACAGGGGCGAGCTTATTTTCATTGTCTTTGAATTCAACCAATCTGAACTTCCCGATATCTGCTCCGCCTGCGGCAAGCCTTCCATCACCTGAAACAATCAGTTGCGAAAGTCCCACATTGGCCGGTATCGTGATTGGCCCGGCTTCGCCGGCTACAATTCGTCCCTGAGAATCTACAATCTGGCCGAGGTGGTTTGTTTGAAATACTCCATTCCGCGTGTAAAGCGGACCGGCAGGGGTCTCAATCACAAAAAATCCTTTACCATATAAAGCGACATCAAGCGGCCGACCGGTTTCAATAAGGTTGCCCTGGGAGAAATCCAACAAAGTATTCAAAGTAACGGTGCCTGTGGATTCCGCTGAACCTGTAGTTTGCTGGTCGTTAAGAGAATTTGTAAAGGCATTGCATCTGCGTTTGTAGCCGATTGTGCTGACATTAGCCACGTTGTGTGTAATCAAATCAAGTTCCTGCATCAACGCAGTAACGCTCGAACTAATCTGTGTTATCGTATCTGCCATTTTAGACCTTCTGGACAGAGGAAAATTGGGCCGCACTTTCTGCTGCTTTGAGCTTATCGCTGTGTGCATCCGGCGTCCTTTGACCATCTGTTCTGGTCAGCAGAGAAGCTGTGTTAGTAGCACGAATCAGCTCATTGACATCCGAGTCACCCAGGCCGGTCAATTCAACCGCTATTGAGAAACCGTTTTCTATCGGTTTGGTGTGCCTGACTTCACCGACATCTTCTATTATTTTTGCTGTTGCTGCCGAACCTGTTTCCTGGGAACCCGAAGTTTGGTCATTCTTACCATTTAATTTAAATACGACCAATACTCTCTCGCCGGTTTTGACATCCAACGGCAGCTCGATACGTAAGCCGGGACCGGCCAGCTCAGTAACAACAGCAGGCACAAATTCAGGCGGTCCCCAGAAGCGCCCGGCAGCACTCGGTCTTTTTTTTGCCCTATCACCATTTAGAACCACTTCTGCTGAAAAAGGAAATCTTGCGACGAAAGCAGGTTTGTTAACCGGGACACGGACAAAACGGCGACGATTAACAAATCTAACATCATCGCTGTGATTCAAAACTAAGATGCCACCATTGCAACTGACTACAGAAGTGTCAAATTCCCAAACCGAAGCGCCAAAATAATAACGTGCACGCCAGAACTCACCCGGTGCAGTTTCTACTTGCACTGCCAGTTTAATAGTAAGCTCCACATCATCGTTTTTTACCACCGTAGATTCAATATCAGATAGGTTTCGGGTTTTACGGCGCGTTATATGGAGCTTTTTACCAACAGGAATTTGCCTGCTGCTGAGCCTTCGTGCTGCGGCTGGCGAACCTATTGCAGTGAGAGACTTTTTCTGAAAGCCGAGCTTTTCACGCAGGAATGACATCTCGTTTTTCAAACGCTCGCCTTCCTGCTGGTTTTGCTCTTGAATATTCTCTTCCATCATTCTGGCGGCACCGCCATCGAATGCGTTGGCCATAGTGAAAATCGCCTCGCTTTGCCTAATTCCTGCTTTGCGTGCGACCTGAAGCAAAATTTCACATTCGCGCTTACTTAAACCGCTCTTGCGTGCATATTCATCAAATATATGGGTGCTGGCTCTGCGTGACTGCACTTTGCGATTATAGCTGATAACCACAAGTATCGCGATTAGTATGGTTATGGCAGCCAGCGCAGCCAAGACAAACCAATTGGCATCTATCAAATTGGTGCCCAATCGGCTGCCCATAGCCTTTAACCGCTCTAAAGGCGTAAGTGCCAAAGTCACGGCATCTAATGCTGCTGTAATTAAGGGTGTCATTGTCATCTTAAACTTTCAAAGCGTGCTATCATTTTGCGAGCTACGCCAAACATACCTGCTAATTACTAACTGATGAGATTGCTTAACTCCCGCAGTATGTCATTGGCAACCCTGATGGTGCGAGCGTTTGCCTGGAATCCGTTTTGAGCTTGAATCATATTGACGAACTCGGTTGCTATATCGACGTTGGCCTTTTCCAGCGCCCCTCCGTGAACTGTGCCGGCGCCACCGGCCCGCGCTTGCGTAGCAACGGCCTCACCTGAGTTAGCCGAAGGGATGAAATACCCGCCACCGATGTTCTCAAGACCTGCTGCGTTCTGGAATAGAGCTATCTCCAAGGTTGCGATATTCTTTTTAATACCATTGGAGAATGCGCCGATGAGGACACCTTCATTATTGACAGAGACCGTAGCAAGTCTGCCTGCCCCATATCCATCCTGCTCTCTTGCAACAGCAGTTGAGTTTCCAGCAAACTGCGTTAAACCGTCGAGCTTACCTAACATACCGAGGTTTAACTGAATAGTTTGAGGATTTGAGGTATTATGTGCAAAAGTTATTACAAATTGAGCTGAATCCGAACCGCTCAAGCCGGCATAAGAGCCGTCACCGGGGTCAAATGTTATGCCTTCGATGCGTCTATCCTCCATAGTCATCTGATTGATGTCACCACTAATCGTGGTCAAGACCATATCCCAGACATTAGGGGTATCTGTCCGGACGAAGGCTCCTGACAAAACGTGCTTGCCACCTTGAGAGTCATATACTGCGATATTGACGTGCTTGACCTCTTCGCCGCCAACAGTTGTTATCTCAAAATATCCCGGCACGATAAGCAGGCCATCACCAGAGTATGAAAGGCTAATATCAGATTTGGTATAACCACTTTCATTATCGGTTATTCGTATTTTGCCATTGACCAGGGATGCAGTAGCACCGGTAAGAACATTGTTATTCAGATGGTCGATAAGGTCGCCCAGCGTGGTGTCTGGATTGATAGTTATTGTCAGACCGCTGGTAAATGCAGTGCCATCCGGATGATACCCGGCAATGGTAATTGTTCCAGACTTGCCAACGCTTAATTGCCCATCGCTTTCGCCGCCTCCGCTAAATTGGTCGAGCTGGTCAATCTCTGTAGCCGCTGTAGCTGCGGCGCCATTATTGTAGGTATAGCCGATATTTGAGGTAACCTCATTGGTTTGAGGTGCGCTATATGCCGCATCAGCACTCAAGTTACCGGCGACCACTATTTGCGATGTAGCTGTTGCCGGGATAGCAACGTCATAGGGGACATGAAGGTCGCTATTACCAGCAATTTGGAAGCCTTCGGCTTCACCTTCCGACCCAATACGCTGGACGCGATAGCCTGTATTTGGGTCAACCAAATTCGAGTCCGCATCGACAGCGAAAGCTCCTGCACGGCTGTAGATACTTTGTTGGGCGTCACTCAATACAAAATAACCTTCACCTTCTAATGCCAGGTCGAGAGGATTGCCGGTATTTACGATGTTGCCCTGTGTCATATTAGGGTTGATACCACTTATGGAAACGCCGCTGCCCATCTGTTGCGGATTGGTGCCACCGACGTTAGCAGTCGGCTGTGTTGCCTTCTTGATTGTTTCGCTAAGAAGCTCTGAGAAGGTTATTCTGCTGGACTTAAAGGCAGTGGTGTTGACATTGGCCAGGTTATTACCGGCTACATCAAGCATTTTCTGATGTGCTTGCAAGCCACTGACTCCGGATGACAATGCAAAAGTCATATTTGTATCTCCTTAATTTTTAGTTTTTAACTGACATCACATCTTCCAAAGCGACCATATAGTCGCCTATGGCCAAAAAGATTTCTCCATCGGAGTTACTGTAAACCTGTTCAACTATGCCGCAGACAACCTGATTATCACCTGTCTCGGTTTGCGTGATGAATTCTACATTCTTGCCTATCAGCGAGCTGGCGTAAGAATGCTGGACGGTGGCGAGAGTCTTGGCAAAGTTTATATTCATCGATTCGAGCTGCGCCAACTCTGAGAAGTGCGCTAACTGAGTAGCCATATCGTTATTGTCCAGAGGCTCCAGCGGGTCCTGATTTTTAAGCTGAGTAATCAGGAGCTTCATATAATCCATCTGAATGTTGCTGGCTGTGACTGTTGAGGTCGATAAACTCATAAGTTTTTTAATATCCTTCGTAATCCAAAGCTATATGGCATTTCTTTTGACCGATACTACATAACGCTATTGTGACAAAACGTTGCAAGCAGTGTGCCACAGTGAAATTACTGTTGTTCCGGTCGCAGATAACTTCTTGCTGCAGCGACATTAGCGAATCAATAAAATTGAACCAGAGGAAGAGCACTTCCTTTGGAGAACACCGCGAGGGGGACAAATTTTCCTATGTTTGGGAAAATTTTGCCGGTTGTGAAACGAGACTGAGTCAGAGATTATTTTCTTTGTGCTTAGGTTGGGTCGGTGACATCAACAAGTCCTATAAGAAGCAAAACTACTTCACTACGATTTTGGCCATTTAATTGTGTGATTAGTTGAGTCAAAATGTCCTATAACAGCTTCAGATAAGACAGAAGTTTTTGATTTAACAAAGTCAGTGACATTATTGGCCCGTCCCATAAAAGATTAAAGTTGTTTTTATTCATCTGTCGATTTTTCGGTATGGTTTATCCACAAATATTTTAGTGGCAAACCTGAAGACATAAAGAATTCATAGTGGGGGACAACGCTCTATGGTAAGTTTTTGAGCAAGATGAGTTTGTCCAGAATTCTCGTAGTAGGCAAAGAATTCGAGCTTCAAGAGCTGGCTCAGCAGATTGGCCAACAGATTTTCATGGCCGACTGCCTGGCTGACGCTGTCAATCTTACTGAAACAATCACTCCTGATTTGGTTCTTTTTGACCATCATTTTGGACCAGACTGTTTCCGGCAATTCCATAACGAGACCCATAAAAATTTAATCAATGCTCCTATCATAGTAGTTGGCAGCGAAGATAGTTACGCTAACAGCTCCTCAGAATTTATATGCGCTGGTGCACACTCATACCTGTGCGACAGGCATAATTACAGCCGGCTACAGGAAATCGCAAACCAGATAGAAAGCAAGCTTGGCAATATCAAAGCCAAAATAGACACAAGCCGTTACTTCGTCGAAGACCTTGCGGCTTCTACCGGTATGGTTGGCCATAGTAAAGCAATCATCGAGACGCTTAAAATGATTAACCTGGTCGCAAACAGCCGGTGTAATCCGATTCTAATAGTTGGTGAAACAGGCACTGGTAAAGAGCTGGCGGCAAAGGCAATACATATTATCAGACATCCAAACCTGGAATTTATAGATGTAAATTGCGCATCTCTTACTGAAAATCTGTTGGAGAGTGAGCTTTTTGGTCACGTTAAGGGGGCTTTTACAGGAGCTGACCGCGAAAAAATAGGGCTTTTGGAATTGGCAGGCTCCGGCACGATTTTCCTCGATGAAATTAGCGAAATTCCGCTCGAACTTCAGGCAAAGTTATTGCGCGTGCTTCAGGAGAAAACCTTCCGCAAGGTTGGTGGTATTAAAAATATCGAATGCAACGCCACCATAATAGTCTCAAGCAATCGCAACCTTCTCCAGGATGTTCGCGCTAACCGCTTTCGGCGAGACCTCTACTACCGGTTAAATATCGTTCCCATTTCCATTGCACCCTTAAGGTCACCGGAACGAAAGGACGACATCGAGCTGCTGGCTGAGTATTTTTTGAAAACTTCAACTATATGTCCGGAAAAAAACAACAAAATAATATCACTAACCAAATTTTCCATCGAAGCCCTGCAAAATCATATCTGGCCCGGCAACGTTCGTGAGCTGCGTAATGTCATCGACAGAGCAATACTGCTGGAAACAACAGACAAAATAGGATTGAACAGCATAATACTTGACTCGCCGGAATCAGCCCAGCCATCAGACAGTTCGACAATTAGCCAGCTTGATAGCTTTTCACTGGCAAAAGCCGAACGAGAGCTAATCTTCAGTGCTCTGGAAGAAACTAACTGGCAAAAGACAAAGGCTGCGTCGCTTCTGGGTATTACAAGGGCTACCCTCTACGCAAAAGTGAAACAGTATAATATCGAGAGGGATTCGCACTTCACAAGAGAGTCTCAAAGAGAATTTCCCGCCGCAACCGCCGTTCTACCTGTAACGGTTTCGTGACGATTTTGAGGCTGTTGATTGCTACTTCCGCTTTTTGTCAGAAAATCTGCCGGCACGTATAGAATCCTGACGCCTTTTTGTAATTAAAACTTCACAACTTGGAATAATCCGGCAGAGGCAGGTCGATTTTTAGTGCAAAAGTCCTCTAAACCCCCTCAAGACAGTGATTTACCAAAGTCTGGCACAATTATTGCTTATTTGATTTTGAAGACTTTGCAAGTGCGCCCTCGGATTGTGCAGATTGCCATTTATCGGCCTTTATCTTTGGGCAAGTTGTGAAATATGGCCGCAAGAAAAAATAAACAGGCTATTATCGAAGAAAGGACCTCGGAGGTCCTGTCGAACCGCGACTTATTTGCAGACCAGAGCCCCGCACAATTATCGGAGCAGGATGTGTTCGCTGGAGACCAAGATTTCTACAAGCTTCTGACGGATTCAGCTCAAAAATCTTCGAGTCGGCAAGACGTGGATACAAAACCAGACCGGTTCACGTTAATCCAGGTTAAGCGTTTCTTAACTCTTCAAAAAATTCTTGTAGGCAGCATTATTGTAATTTCGGTAGCGCTGCTATACACATTATTAAAAACGCCTTCAAGGCATTCTGTTACCGCGGAAGTATCAGATGGAGGAAAAAGACCGGCCATAATTAAAACCGTAGCGGGTGATTTATCCGCCACACGTATGGCGGATTTACCTCAGGCACTGGACAAGGTAAGAGAAAAAGGAGAATCTGTGGCTCAAACACCACAGCCGCTATCTTTAAAAGTCGCGGACACCTTCTATCTGCAAAAAAACTACGACAAAGCTTATACCGCCTACAAGCAGCTCCACCAAAGTGTTCTAACGAGCAATGACGAAGAATTGATGAGAGACTATCTTCAGCTAAGAATGGCTTTGTGCATAGGAAAAACAGCCGATTCAGACCAGGCAAGTCGAATATTTAGAACTCTGCTGCAAAGTCGTTCACCTGCTGTAAGATTGCTCGCAAATTACTATCTGGCCTTGCTCGAAGTAGAGACCGGACAATACTTGAAAGCACGAAGTAGAGCATACCAGACTATTGCGCTGACCGGAGCAGTAGAGCTTGACAAGAACCGCTCCTTTACAATCCATCGCGACTGCCATTTTATTGCCGCTGAAGCAATAACCAGAAATATTCTGTCACTTTGTAACGCCGACAAGGAGCTTCCAAAACAGTTGTGGATTCACTTTGACCAACTGGAGCCTTTTACAAACTTAGATGAACAGCGGCTGCGCACGCTTTTGAGCTCAGGCTCAGAACAATTAAGTAAAGGCGTGCTCGGTCCACAAATTCAAAGACTTGAACGGCAAGGCAGCTCCTACTGGTCGGTTACCTGCCAGGGAGCATCAATCGAAGAGCTGTTTACGAGGTTTGCTGCCGATGCCGGGATTGATATTTCCTGGGTATTGAACAGGTCAGCACCTACGGAAGGGACAGAAGATTCCTTTCGCAAAAGGCCGGTATATATGTGTTTGCCGGCAGTAACGATGTTAGAAGTTGTTACTGTTGCAGCCGGCCACGTTGGTTTATTAGCTCGTTTTGATGATAAAAAGATACTAAAAGTCTTTGACCCGGCGGATTACACATCATTATCAGAACACCTCTCTTTACTTATTCCAGAGGCTATTTCGCTCTGGCAGGGATTTTTGCTTGCGTTTCACGACGACCAGCGCATCCTTAATGCTCATTTTGCGCTCGGGCTTCTACAGACACAAAAGGGACAGATGGCTGAGGCCATTGCAGAATACAAGCTGGTAGCCAATCGCTTTTCACAAACACCACTGGCGCCGTTCGCGCTATTGAACTCCAGTAAATTGAAAGCCGGTCTTCGTGATTATGCCGGTGCCAGAGAGGATTTAAGACGACTTGTCGAACAATATCCTGACAACGAGTTCTATAGCCAGGCCTGTTTGCAGTTTGCTGATACAACAATGCAGGCCGGACTCTGGGACGAAGCCGTGCGGCTTTATCGCAAAGTCTATAACCTTGGGCTGTCGCAGGAAACACAGATTGCCGCCACCCTGGGAGCAGCCAGATGCTGCTACGAAAAACAGGATTATGCAGACGCATCCGAGTGGTCAACTCGCTATGTTGAGCTGGTTGGAACCAGCAAAACAAGCCCCGCACCATACGGTGCAGGGGAGCTGCCCAGGGTATATTTCATTTTAGGCAAAGCAAATCTGGCTCTGGGAAGACTACAGGAGGCTTGCGACGCCTTTGAACATACATTGGCGGGGCAGCTCTCGCGAGATGAATATGCAGAAACTATCTCGGCTTTAGTAGAGGCAAAGATCCAGCAAGGGCAGCTTATTGAGGCACTTGAGGTGCTTGAGAATTTGCGTTCCTGGCAGTTTCCACAACAGCAGTATATCGAGATACTGCTTCTTAGAAGCAAAATCCTTCGCTCAATGGGGCTGGCGGATAGAGCCATTGCAACACTCGGTGACAGTGCTGAATACCTGACTGACCCACAGCTAAAGGCAAAAGTTTCTTTTGAGTTAGCTGAGTGCTCGGCTGCTAAAGGTAATCTGGAAGAGGCCCGCAGTCAGTTGACCGAGATTCTGGCATTAGTTGAGCCTGGGTCGCTTGCGCACGAGGTTGCCGTGAAACTAGCAGATGTTTGTTTGAAACTTGGCCAAGATGCGCAAACTATCTCAATTTGTTTGCAGTTGTTGGACGCGGGACCATCAGCACAGATAAAGCAAAAGGCACTAAATATTTTAACAACAGCTTATCAACAGCAAAAGAATTATGACAAGGCTGCGCTGGCCCTTTTGGGCCAGTGGGATAAGACCGACACCCTATCGCCAAAAAACAAATAAGAGCAAATGTCCCGTGCAAAAAATGATAGAAATAGGAAAGCTAATGCAAATAAACATTATGACAAAAGAATTGCTGATAAAAGTAAGAGACAAGATTAGTGGATCTAAAAATTTTTGGGCACACACTATGGTTTCGCAATGTTCAATCGGAGTTTTTGCGTTTCTGTTTTTGTCTTTTTGTTTGTCAGCACATCTCTTGAGCGCTGAGGTTCTGCCAGAATCCCGACCTGTCGGAATTCAGAACGTTCAGGCTACGATAGATGCTAACCAGACAAGTACAGTCAGCGAAAAGCCACGGCAGAACGGGCCGACTATTGTCGGAAAAACACCGGTCAGCATCGGGAGCCAACTGTGGCGCGACAGAATTATCGCTCCCGAAAACAAAAATGACAACACAAGCAAAGATGAACTAAAGAAGCTGATTGAACAAATTCGGTCAGTTGAATTTAAGCAGCAGAAAATCCCTGAACCGGTGATTGTCGTTAAGCCAGCACCGGCAGCAGAACCGAACAAAACCTCACTCGGTGTCCTCGCAAAAAAAGAGCCTGAACCAAATCTGCCATATAAGCCGGTAGCAGACCAGACTTTGCAAATGCTAAAGAGCAAGTCGCAGCATCCCGAGCAGGTGACCAATCCTTTTCAATTAGCAGAGATTTTGTTTTTGAGCGGCCACGTAAAAGAGGCAGCAGCATTTTACCAGGAGGCCCTTAATCGCATAGACCCAAATGATGCGAGCGCAGCCGAAGATAGAGCCTGGATTTTATTCCAGATGGGCAATTGTCTGCGAAAAGATGACCTGCCGGCAGCGACAAAGATGTATAGACAACTGGTCGCAGAACATCCCAATTCACCGTGGACGGAGTTAGCAAAAACGATTGAGAAGTTAGCTGATTGGTATCAGAAAGATAAACCCAAGGAGTTAATCGCAGAATTTAAGCGATAAATTTTAGGAACTTCTGTTAACACGGGCTACGAAATGAAAACCGCTTCACAAGAAGAACAAAGTAAGGCGAAGATGAGCAAAGTCAAGGTCAACAACACAAACCTGCACCAACATCAAGATAATATTGCGAATGTACTGATAGTTGGTGACGATGATGAGTCGATTCGGTTCATGCTTGGAATTCTGGCTCAAAAAGGAATTTGCGGCATCCTTGCTAACGATAAAAAAAACGCAATTGATTTTATCGAGAAAAGTAGTTGCGACCTTGTATTTATCAGCAACAGGATAAACGAGAGGGCCGATACTCCCAATCGGTTGCAGGATGGTTTTGAACTACTTAGAAAAATCAAGACAAACCGGCCGGAGCTGCCGGTTATTATGGTGTCAAGCTGCGAAAATGAGCAGATGCAGGATAAGCAGCGGATTGTTGAAACAGCAGTTAAGGCTATTCGTGAAGGTTGTCGTGACTTCCTGCTCAAGCCTCTGGAACAGGATAAAATCGACAGCCTGCTGGATAGCTTATTACCGAATCACCGCGTTTGGTCGATAGCATCCGCTTATGATGCTACCACTCGTCTTTATCATATTGTGGGCAGAAGCACAAAGCTAACTCAGGCGGTCGAGTTAGCCAGGAGAGTAGCCCCAACATCTGTGCCGGTTTTAATAACCGGCGAAAGCGGAACAGGCAAAGAGCTGATTTCCTACCTTGTTCACCAGGAAAGCCGAAGAGCAAACGGGCCGTATATTAAAGTAAATTGCACGGCACTGAGTGATTCGCTTTTAGAGAGCGAGCTTTTTGGTCACGAGAAAGGGGCTTTCACCGGGGCCTATAGCCAGCGTAAAGGTCGATTCGAAATGGCTCATGGCGGAACCTTGCTCTTGGATGAAATTAGCGAAACGCCGATGAGATTTCAGGCCAAGCTGCTGCGAGCGCTCGAGCAGCAAGATTTTGAGCGTGTTGGCGGAAACGAAAATGTCCGAGTCGATGTGCGAATCATAAGCACAACCAATAAAGATTTATTTCAGGAAGTCCGACAGGGCAGATTCCGCCAGGACCTTTATTATCGGATAACCGGTGTCAGATTACTTATACCGCCTCTGAGAGAGCGCAAGGAGGATTTGCCGGACCTTGTGTGGCATTTTATCAATCTCTATGCCCGCGAAGTTCAGCGCTGCATCAAAAAAATTGATGATGTGATGATGGGAATTTTTGCCAATTACGATTGGCCCGGCAATGTGCGGCAGTTGCGAAATGCCGTGCGGACATCACTGATTTTAGGCGCAGGCGAAACGCTCTCTTTAGCAGATGTATCCTGGCTTTTTGATGAATTGCAGGTTCTAGCGCAAATAAACAGCAGCGATTCTTCAAAACAGTATAGGAATTGTGAATCAATCGGCCTGTTAACAAATGGGATATCTGATATCCAGAATAGAGCCGAGAGTTTGGGGTTTGGAGGAATGCCGCTTGAGCAAATAGAGCGACAGGCAATTCTGGAGACTTTGCACCAAACGGCAGGCAACCAGACAAAAGCTGCAAAGGTGTTGGGTATAAGCGACCGGACATTACGAGACAAAATTCATCGGTATCGAAAAGAAGGCTGTCTCCAGACAATTTAATAGCAATATTCTAATTAAAAATTGAGGCAAAAATGGCAGATGAAGGCCAGACAAAAGAAAAGGAAAAGCAAGAAGAGCCAAAAGCGGAAAAGACCGGCAAAGCGGGTCTAATTAAGCGGTTCCTGCCGTGGATAATACTCGGTGCTGTCGTAATAATCTTTGCCGGCACAGGTTTTGTTCTCGGTCGAGTACTGGCTGGTCCCGGCACGACCGAGACAGAGCAGTCATCACAGCAAAACCAGAAAACTCAGGTAGAGAGCCTGAAAGCAGATGATTTAACAAAAGGCACGAAAAAAGTTTGGTATTACGACTTAGAGCCTGTCATAGCAAATCTGGATGAGCCAAACGTAACACGTTATGTCCGTGCATCTTTGATTCTGGAGATAGGTCTGGAGATAGACCAGGAAAAGGGAAAAGCCTTTCTTGATGAGAAAAAACCTGTTTTGACAAACTGGCTGGCTATCTATCTTGCGAGTCTGAACCTCGAGGACATTAGAGGCGAGAGGAACTTAAAAGGTATTCAGATGCAAATCCTCGATGCCTTTAATGAAATACTTTTTCCTGATGGCAAGCCCAAAATCAGCCAGATTCTTTTTAGGGAATTCGCTATACAATGAACGGCCTTGATACTAACAATCTAAGTAAGGAAAAGATACAACAACTTTTAGCGAGCCTGGGTTCAAGGCCCGCCGAAGATGCGACGCAAATAGAGGCCGTGGAGTATAACTGGCGCCAGCCTCGCTATTTTAGCGGCGAACAATTAAAATTGCTCAAGGACTTCATAGAAAAAGTAGCCGTGGCATTCGCGGAAAGACTTGCAAGCTTTTCTCAGAACACCTTTAACGTGATAGTTTCTTCAACCACTGAACACTGCTGGAATGAATTTCTTATTTCGCCCCAGGAAAGCAAAAAGAACGATTACTACTTAACCTTTGGCAGTGAACATAGAAATCCGTGCGGATTTATTGACTTAGCATCACAAGCCGCAATTGCCCTATCAACGCAATTACTTGGTGACACTGAATCTGAAAGCAGCCCCCGGAAGAATTTATCAGAGCTGGAAGAATCGCTTCTTTTAGATACCGCCTCTGCCCTCATTGAGGTTTTTTCCCCGATAAATCGGGGTTGTGGAAAGTATGCCTTTCAGCCGGCCAAAAGTTTCGTGCGAGGACAATTACCCCTTGAGCTGCAAGGCACAGAAGAGCTATTCAAAGTCATTTTTGCAATCAAGAAAGCCGATGCGGCTGATAGCTTTGAAATTTGCATTTTAATACTTTGTAGCGAGCTTGAGCGCGCTACAGGAATAATTACAGCAACCGGCGACGAATCATCTGCCAAAAAAACTTCGCAAGCGATTGTTGAGCATATCGAGCGAATACCGGTTCCTGTTGGGGTGCGATTGGCTTCGACCACACTAAGCTTTGAAGAAATAATGAACCTTCAGGTTGATGATGTTCTGGTTCTCGATAAGAAAATTGATGAGCCTATTGAATTACTTGCGGGCAGCCGAACTGTTTGCCGGGGCCGACCTGCAAAATCAGAAGGTGAGTATGCGATAATAATTACAGAACCGCTTTATACTACCTCACAAAATAAGGCGAACTAAAGATTCGTAATCCAAAAGGAAACGAAAATATGGCAAAAACAAATAAAGCAGCTGCCGTTAAAGAGAAAAAAGAGCAAGAAAACGGTGTTTTGGAAGCAGACTCAAAGAAGCAGGTTCAATCTGTCGAATTTCCCGAGGCTGCCGAGAACGAATCAGTCGGTTCCGGTGGAAGTATTGATATTCTACTCGATATGGATGTCCCCATTACGGTCGCCATAGGCAAAACAGAGATACCTGTTCGGCGGCTTTTGCAGCTCGGAGCCGGGTCGGTGTTGAAGCTCGGTAAACCGATTGATGAACCGGTAGAGCTATACCTGCGAGACAGCAAATTTGCAACCGGAACTGTGGTGGTCGTGGACGACCACTTTGCTGTGAAAATAAAACAAATTCTCAGCCCCGGTGATTCCGGCGCTAACGTCACCAAGATGGAAAAGAAATCATAATGGCAATCGCAGCACAATCACGTCCAACAACGCTGCTCAATATGCCAACGGCATCTAACAGCAATATCATTTTAGCTGTGGGCATGGTGTCGATTCTCGCGACGCTTATTGTGCCCCTGCCGACACCGCTGCTGGATATGCTTCTGGCCTGCAGTCTATCGCTTGCCATAGCCGTTTTGATAGTTACTCTGTCTGCAAAAGAGGCTATTGAACTGTCCGCATTTCCATCATTGCTGCTTTTTACGACTTTATTTCGCCTCTGCCTTAACGTGGCCTCGACCAGACTGGTACTTTTACAGGGCAACGCCGGCAAAATTATCCAGACGTTCGGAAACTTCGTTGCCGGCGGGAGTCTTATTGTTGGACTGGTGATTTTTTTAATTCTCGTTGTTATACAGTTCATAGTAATCACAAAAGGTGCCGAGCGAATAAGCGAGGTCTCTGCCCGGTTCACACTTGATGCGATGCCCGGCAAACAAATGGCAATTGATGCAGACCTCAATGCCGGAATGATTACCGAAGAGCAGGCCAACGAGCGCAGGGCAAAAATCGTCAAGGAAAGCGAGTTCTACGGGGCAATGGACGGCGCCAGTAAATTTATTCGCGGCGAAGCCAAAGCGGGGCTGGTAATCACGGCTGTGAACATAATAGGCGGCATAGCAATGGGCTATTCGCGCGGGATGACGATTGGCGGAGCCGTAAAAACTTACTCGATACTTTCTATCGGCGATGGGCTGGTCAGCCAGATACCATCGGTAATAATCTCCGTAAGCTCCGGATTTCTGGTAAGTAAAATTTCGTCCTACCACAGCGTGGCTCAAGACCTTTCGCAGCAATTTCTCAGGACCAGCCAGCCGCTGTTAATAGCGGCAACGATTATCTGTTCGATGGCGCTGGTGCCGGGACTACCCAAGATACCATTCTTATTACTGGGCGGCGGCACTATGCTGATGGCTCGAGTAGCCGGCCGGTCTGAAAAAGAACAAAAGAAACCACAGACAACATTGCAACAAGCCAAAGCCGAAAAACAACCGGTTGAAGAGATGCTCGATATTGACAGAATTTGTGTGCAGGTCGGCGTGCGATTGATTAGTATGGTTGACCCTCGCAAAAACAATACAATTTTCGAGCGAATCGGGGCATTACGGAGAAAATTTGCTCAACAGCTCGGAATCGTCATACCGCTGGTGCGATTACGGGATAACATCAACTTAGAACCAACCGCTTATGAAATCCGAATCTTTGACCATCCCGTAGCAAAAGGACGGCTCGAAACCGATATGTTCCTCGCTATGGATTCAGGCACTGCACAGGCCAAAATAGAAGGAATAGAAACCACCGAGCCTGTTTATGGATTGTCGGCCTTATGGATTACAAAAGCCAATAAAGAAAAGGCCGAATTAAGCGGCTATACCGTGATTGACCCGGAATCGGTCTTCATCACACATCTATCCGAAACGCTTCGCAAACACGCCGACGAATTACTAACCCGCGAAGATGTGCAATTACTTGTCGAGCGGCTCCGCAAAACTCAACCATCATTGATTGGCGAAGTGGTCGGAACAGAAGGACAGGTATCCATCGGCCTGCTTCAACGGGTGCTTAGAAACCTGTTGAAAGACGGAACGCCCATTCGTGAATTAACTACCGTCATTGAATCGTTAGGCGAGCATATCTCAAAAACCAAAAATGCTGCTATTTTGACAGAAATGGTTCGAAAATCGTTAAGCAGAACTATCACCGAGCAACATAAAGATGAAAGGGGCAAGATTTCGGCCATAACTATCGACCCGGCACTTGAACATCAGATGACATCAACTCTGCGGCAGGACGCCGAGACAATAACCCTTGCTCTGCCGGCAGAAGTGGCGATGGAGATAAGCAGGAAAATTGCCACTGCCTGGAAGGCAGCGATGGACAAAGGTAAGGACAAAGTGATTTTGTTGTGCGATTCAAGATTACGTTCCCCGCTGTCAACGATGCTATCGCGGATAGTGCCGCTATTGCCGGTGGTGGCCTACGATGAAATTGTGCTCGGAACCGAATTTGAACCGGCAGAAATCATAACGGTCCATCAGGCTGAAGTTATGCAAGTGAAGGAACAAGAGCTTGTTGCCGCCTGAACATAATCTGATTAACGAAAGGAGAGTTAATAGTGCCATTACAGGTCCGGTCAATCGCTACAAGCATTGCAGTAGTATTTTTCTTTGTGTTGAGCTTAGTCAGTTACTTTAGCGGTCTATCGCCATTTACCTGCTGTAAGCGAGCTTTATCAGGAGCGGTGCTGGCATACATAGTATCAAGCTGGGCTGTAAAGGCGATAAATTCTATCCTGATTAACGCAATGGTTACAAGCCAGATGAAGCAAAAGGAAAAAGAAAGTGGCGGTAAAGACTAAAAGCATTGCACAAGAGCAGCCTCCTGAAGATGCCTCCAGGCATCTAAACAAAACCGCCACGCGCGCATATTCAGGCCAGAAAAACCAACAGGCCGATAATGAGCAGATAGCCGAGTTCCTGCCGATGGTTCATAAAATAGCCAGGCAGGTCGTAACATATCTAAAACCGCCATTATCATTTGAGGACCTGGTCTCAGCAGGGACTGTCGGGCTGGTTAAAGCTGCGAGGGAGTTTGACCCATCGCGCCAGGTTGAATTCAAAACCTATGCCTATATCAGAATCAAAGGTGCCATCCTCGATGAGCTGAGAGGCTGGTCTTTTGTGCCGGCAAATCTAAATAAACGGATTCAGGATGCTTTGCACTTAAGCCAGAAGATTCTCGAAGAGACAGGGCTGGCGCCTACTGATGAAGAGTTATCTGAAAAACTTGAAATACCTATTGACGAACTTTACAAAACACTCGAAAGCGCCCGCGCTCAGCATTTTGTTTCACTGGACTGGTTTGGAGAGGACGCACCGCCGCTATGCAACTTATTAGCGGCCGCCAATACCGCTACTGCCGACCAGCAGGCTGAACGAACGGAGCTAATTGACAAATTAGCCGAAGCGATTGAGCACTTGCCCCAAAAGCAGAGGCAAATCATTATCTTTTATTACCAGCAGCATCTGACAATGAAACAGATTGCAGAGGTTTTTGAGATTACGGAATCTCGTGTGAGTCAACTACACTCAAGTGCGATATTCAATCTTTCTGTAAGATTGAAGGAGTGGAAAGATGCCAGATTATAATTCCAACATAATTAAACCGGTGGAAAATTTGCAAAATATTCCGGGTTTGGTCCCGGCCAAAGACCGCGAGCAGAAAAAACGCCGACAGGCACAGGAAGAAAATAAGGAAAAATTGCAACAAGAGCCGGGCAAATCTGCCGACGAGCAAAAAGCCCGCAAAAAAATTACAAAAAACGACAACGGGCGGGACGCTATTGACTATTGCGCATAACTGAATGACCGGCACTTAGCAAAATAGAGAAAGGTCAGGATAATAAATGGCAAAGACGACAGGACACGTTCTAAAAGCGAGCGATGTAAAACTTGAAGGTCAATTACATCTTGAACTGGCAAACACGCAGGGAAAACCGCCAAAAGATAAAAACACAATTTTACCTGCACCACAAATACGTATTGTCGAAAATCAACAGGAATTCGCTGTAATAGAAGTAACCTGCTGGTGCGGAAGAAAAATACATTTGAAATGTGAATACAACGGTTCAGCAGCTTCTGCATAAAAAAGCCAAATGCAAAATTGAACGTTGGGAAGGCCTGTTTAAGTGACTAAACGAATAAAATTATGGAGAAAAACACGATGAAACCTGTGAAAAAAATTATTCTATTGCTGATTTTGTCACTGTCGGTGCTCCTACCATCAGGGTGCTCAGCTCCTCAAGAGCAGGCACGTGGTATTATCTTATCTGACTTAGCCGACGGTCAGAGCGGTTCTGTTGCAAAAAGATTTCAGGAATCTGCCCCACAAAATCCAACGGCGGTGGACTCCGCGATAGAACTTTCGCAACAATATGCCAAACTCTCCGAGGAAGCAGCGGTGCTGCGGCAGCAGAACCAGGACCTTATCACCAAAAATCAGCAGCTCAAAGAACGCGTTACTGTTCTTGAGGCGGATTTACAACAAACGCAAAAAGAGCTTAGCGAAGCAAACGACTTTTTAGTCCAGATACGCCTTGAATTGAACAATTGGAAAACCAATGTGCTGGGTTTCCGTGACGAGATGCGCGATGCGCAAAAAGCCCAACTGGAAGCCCTGCTGAAAATACTTAAAGCCCTCGGCGGCGAGGTCACCAAAGAATCAGCCCTGCAGGAAGGTCCATCATCTACTGTATCACCAAGCGATAGTAACTCCGACAAGTCTGGTGAGCCTCAGCCACAGCAAGCAGCTTCGGGTGGTTAAAATGAATAATGTGCGAATAGTTTTATTACTTTTACCGGCGGTTTTGTCGGGCTGCAGAAATTATTATTACAAAACTCCTGCAGAAGCGGCAGCCTATTATTATCTAAATCCAACCAAGAACCTGACCAGCGTTGGCAGGGTTGCTCTTGTCGAGCTTGACAACGATTCGAGCTATCCGCAGATTTCCACCGATGTCACGGAGGCCCTTTTCCAGTCGCTGCAAAAGAAACAGGTTTTCGGCCTGACAATCGTTCGCCAGCTGGAACCATCCTGGCGAAGTCTGCAATTAAATCTGGATTCAACATATACCCTTGCTCAGCTATCAGCCATCCGTGAGGCGCTAAAGTGCAATGCGATATTAGTTGGAACCATAACGCAGTATCGGCCTTATCCTCATACGGTAATTGGGCTGCGGCTGAAGCTCCTGGATTTGACAGATGGGCAATTATTATGGGCTCTTGAGCAGGTCTGGGATAGTAGCGATAAAACGACAGAATATCGCATAAAACAATACTTTGAACACCAAAAACGCTCAGGCTTTGCGCCGTTACGGGAAGAGCTGGTGGCAGTTAGCTCGCTTGAATTCGTCAAATTTGTAACTTATGAGGTTGCTGAAACGTTATAGACCAAAATTCGATTTTCGCCCAAAAAGGCTGCCTACTTTAGAAAAAATGGCAATTAAGAAAAAAAATGTAAAGTTTTTTAAGAAACTTGCGAAAAGAATAATGAACGAAGAGTTCTGAAAGAAAAGAAACACAATGATAGAGAAAATAAACAACAATAATATAAACGATTTTGTGGAAAAGCCGCCGCCCAATCAGCCAAATCCTGCCGGGCATCTTGCCGGTAAAGATGATGATGTCCGCGTGCAGGTTGATTGTGCTTCTCTTATCGAAAAGGCGATGCAGCCCCCACAGACGGATGCCGATGCTGTGCAGCAGGCACGAGAGCTTTTGCTGTCCGGGCAGCTTGAAACACCTGAAAATATCCGCCAGGCTGCGGAAAATATCATAAAGTTTGGCGTATAGATTATAAAATTCTAAAAACTGACCACGGAAGGTTAGTTGATGTAATAAAGGGATTTCAAAAACCCGGCGAGGATATGTGTACGCTTGGCACCCCCAAAGTTACTCATCCCTCGCCGCTTTTTTATTTGCAAACCAAGCGGAAAAATATAACACGCTGCACAATATCAAACATAACAATCCAGGTTACGTCCTATCACATCATCATCAGCCAATGGAATATTGGGCGAACCTGTATAGTTCATTGAATTGCCGGGCTGATTAACCCCAACTTCATCAGTGATTACGTCAGGCTTACAATTTGTGCTGCCGGAGTGGCACAGAGCATCGGCCTTTTTTCCGAAAGGAACTGAACGAATAACTCTGCAATGAATTCTCCTGGTCATTTCATCACACCCCATTATTCGTTATTGTAGCACAAAAAAACAGTTGAATCAAGAAAAATTCAGGCAGATGAAGCAATGTGTTTGAGGTTTATCTTGCCGAAGGCAGATACTATCGGCACCAAAAAGAATTATAGGACAGAGGCAAAGAATTTACGATAGATATGCGCAGAATTAGCAGCTAAAATATCTTATGTTCTGATTAAGCTAAACCGGTTTATACGTTTCAACTTTTGTGAGATGAATCTTATCACTGAGGATTTCAGGTAACGTTGAGGAATCATTGATGCAGATTATCGCCAAATGCCCAAAGTGCGGCGCGGGGTGGCTGCTTGATAGTAACGCCGCCGACCGGAGAATTAAATGCTGTAAGTGCCGCAGGCTATTCAAGGTCCCCAGACTTGAGGATTTGCCAAAAGCAACCAGAGTAATAAAGCGGGTGAAGGGCACCATTTATGTTGATGAAGAGGGTAAAACCTACGGCTAAAAACTATTTCAAAACGCTTAACGTCATTCTGAGCGCAGCGAAGAATCTCTCTTTTTGACAGGCCAGACCCTTCGCTTCGCTCAGGGTGACAGTTTTGTGATAATTTCTAAAAACTACTATCTGCTGACTATTCACAGATTTGGCATCCGGATTTTGTCACAGTCACATATATACCCGCGATGAATTATGAAGACGGCGGCGATTTTGGAAGAGCTTCTTTATTATCGGTTTTAGGCTGAGATTTTTTAGCCGGCGTCTTAGGCTGCTCGATGCCGAGTGTCTTTTCAATCCTCGCTATTCGCCCGGAAAGCTCCATCAAGGTCTTGTCGATGGAATCCAGACTTTTTGCAACGGCTTTGAGGTTTGAATCGAGCCTGATTAAATTTGCCTCTGTTATGTCCATATGCCGTTCCATCAGACGCTCGTATGCATCTATTGCGCGAGCCGCATCGGTTCTATATTCGGGAATGGTAATTTGAGGCTGAATTTCGTAAGTTCTCTGGTCGCCCTGAATCGACGCCGAAAACCAAACAACTATCCAGCAGGCTGCAAACGCTGCCACAACTGCTATTAAACTCTTTTTGATTCTCATTGGATTATCTCCGGTATTCAAGTTTAAGGCACCCCGCGATATTGTTTTTATCGGCAAAAAGGCAAGGCGAAATATCAAGGGTTCAAAAAAGCCGCAGGTGCGATAAAAACCGCCTAAATTTCAACTAATTTTTTCATAAGTGTCTGGAAACGCAAAACTTCTAAAGTGCTGTAAAAATTCATCGAGAATAAAACAGGTAAGCGTCATTAAAGAATAGATAAGAAGTTTCTTCATTGTTGACAAAGTTCCTAAAGAATGTTTTGAGAAGTTTGAATTTAGGCTGAACAAATGGCAACACACCAAAAAGAAACTGGGGCGAAAGTAAAAGACTCTAAACACGCCACCGTTGATTTTCAAGCCATCACAATATTATCAGCAGAGTCGTTCAAGACATTCTGTAACGACATTTCCGGAATGTTTGGCGTTAATATAGTCTGTAAACAGCAGCAACTTGCCGCCGAAACTCTCAAAGATTTTAAGAAACACTTCAAAGAGCCGGTGTCCATCCACTGTGTCAAAGCTGAGGGTGCCATCGAGGATATTTTCTATTTAGTCTTTGACTGTGGCGGACTATTTACGCTGGCCGGCGTCGTAAATATGCACCCTGAGCAAACGATTCTAAACCAGATAAAGTCCGGCACACTTGAGAGTGCAAAAAATACAAGCGGCATATTATCAGAAGTAGGCCAGGCACTGGTCGGCGCGTGGGACAGAGTTTTCCGCAAAGAATTAAATGGCCATAAGAGCTTTATCCAGACAAATGTTTTTATCGGCAATCCGTGGGACAAATCCGACGAAATAAAGGGACTGAGCGTTAAGAAGTTAATGCTGATTGGCTATGAGATGACGGTCGAGCCATACCCGACCTTCAAATGTGGAGTTATTTTCCCACAAGTAATTTCCTCCGGCACATCTAAACCAGCATTAGAACTACCCTTCTCTACCGAAGAAAAAACTGAAAGTCAAAAGAGCAAGAGCAAGACCAAAAAGGTTGATTTATCAAAAACTAATAAAGTTGAACAAAATAGTGCCGAAAAAATAACAGAAGACCACGAGAGCAAAGGCGGACCAATATCCGAAACTATTAGAAAAATGGTCCAGGCTTATGCCGACCCGCCAGCACAATCAGAATCATCTCCGACATCAGAAGAACTGGAATTCAATAGGACACCGGCGCTGTCGGCAATCTGCGCAAAAGATATAATGCAGAAAGAAGTCATCTGGGGCACAGGCGAGGATAGCGTGCAGCTTCTTTCCACCAGGATGCAACAGCACAATATCAGCTACATTATGATAGGTCAAAATGGCTCGCTTGAAGGTATCATATCTATCTCGGACCTCAAAAGCGCAACCAGCCCGTATTTGCGACCTGAATTTGCAAAATGGCGCCGACCGCTCGATGACGCCACGCTTCAAATCAAGGCTAAGTGGATAATGAGCAAACCTGTCCACACAATAGAACAAGAGACGCCGCTAACGACAATAATGGAAAATATGTGTCAGTTCGGCGTAAGGTGTCTGCCTGTGGTGGACGGGCAGAGCAAAGTCCAGGGCTTTGTAACGATGTTCGACGTTTTCAGGGCTCTCTTAAAAAGTGAGGCAAACACTTCACCAGATAGCAAACATTAACACTGACTTATGCTATTTATGGGCTGCTTTAGCCTTAGTCAACACTGCAAAGCCAAGCATCACTAAAAGAATTACCGCCGATGTATAGCTTACAATATGAGGGAGCATCCAGCCAGGTCGAGCAACTACTTCAAAGTTGACTCCGGCAGCAATGTAGTCAAGCAAGATGCCGCTTAAGATGGCACATCCTGCCACCGTTAATAAATAGATAATTGCTGTTCGTCCGCCTAAAATCTTCCATATAGTAACAAACGATGCGGCATTTGTAGCCGGACCTGTCATAAGAAAGACAAATGCCGCCCCGGGCGTTAATCCCCTTAATATAAGAGCGGCTGCGATTGGCACCGACGCAGTTGCGCACACATAAATCGGTATGCCCACAAGCATCATCACAACCATAGCAAAAACGCCGGTGCCGAGTTTGTCGGCAAAGTAGCCTTCAGGCACAAAAGCGGTAATAGCAGCAGCAATAAACAACCCAATTAACATTGGCCTGCCAATGTCACGCGGGAGGGTGACAAAACTGTGCTTTAGCCCGTTGACAATTCTGTCGCTCACCTTGCCGCTTCTACAGCACTCGTCGGAACATTTTGGTATCGGCTGCTCTTCGTTGGGCAATCGCTGCCCGAACATATCAACCAGTATGCCGCCGATAAGGCCGGTTATAAAAGCTACTATTGGTCTGAAAATCGCAAAGACCGGGCCTAAGAGACTAAAAGTTACAAAGATACTGTCCACCCCGGTTTGAGGAGTAGAAAGTAAAAACGCTATCGTTGAGCCTTTACTTGCACCATGCTTACGCAGTGACATCGACACAGGGATGACGCTGCAAGAGCATAAAGGAAGGGGCACTCCGAGAAGAGACGCCTTTAACACAGGCAGCACCCCCCTGCCGCCCAGATGCCTTTCTACAAGATTCTGGGATACAAGCATCGAAAGAACGCCGGCCATAAAAAAACCGAACAGCAGATACGGCGACATCTCAACCACCGTGTGCCAGAAATCCATAATTATCATTTGAATATAATCAATCATTATTTTCTCATCTCCATAAAGTCTTTAACTTCTGACTGTTTCGGTTTTGCTTATGTTGCCTTGCAAATCAATTGTAACATCTTCAAAAGACATTTTGCTGTCACTGCGGCTGATAGCCTCGCGAGCAATATGTGTCAGCCCAAAGCAGCAAGGAACTTCTATATGAATTATCGTCAGACTATTGAGCTTATTAGCCTTTAGTATTGCCGCAAGCTTCTCAATATAAAACTCTACACCATCCAGCTTCGGACAGCCCACAACAACACTGTGGTTTTTCAAGAACCTATTGTGAAAATCGCCCATCGCAAACGGCACACAGTCCGCCACCAGCAGCAAATCAGTGCCGGCAAAATATGGAGCCATCGGCGAAACCAACTTCAACTGGACCGGCCAGTGACTTAATTGTGATGGGACTTCCACCTCCGGAGAAAACCTATTTTTATCTTTTTCTTTAAGCTGTTTAGCCATTGTCACCGGACATACAAAGGCAGCCTGCATCTTGGTTACTTTCTCTTTAGCCAGATGCTCTTTTGTTGCTTTTTCGTCGAATTCGGGTGCTTCGCGTTTCTCAAAAGTAATGGCATCCTGCGGGCAGTGGCCGATACAGGCGCCGAGGCCATCGCAATAAATATCGCTGACGAGCTTTGCTTTACCGTCAACTATTTTCAGGGCGCCTTCGGCACAGGCAGTTACACATAAACCACAGCCGTTGCATTTTTCCTCGTCTATTTTCACAATGTTTCGCAAAACCATTGTATTTCCCTTAACCACCACTCACTGGCGGCCAATTAAACTACAAATTACGAGGTTAGAAACTATCTCAAAACTGTCACCCTGAGCGAAGCGAAGGGTCTGGCCTGTCAATAAGAGAGATTCTTCGCTGCGCTCAGAATGACATTTTATCTTTTGAGATAGTTTCTTAGTATCTCATCCAGATCCTTGTCCACATTTCCAATCGGTTTTATATTGAATTTATCCACAAGGACGTTCAGCACAGCCGGACTGACAAACGCCGGCAGACTCGGTCCAATCCGAATGTCCCGGATACCCAGATACAACAGCGTCAATAAAATCGCCACTGCTTTCTGCTCAAACCACGACAAAACCAGCGAAAGCGGCAGGTCGTTGACGCCGCAGTTAAATGCCTTTGCCAATGCGACTGCGATTTGAATCGCTGAGTATGCATCATTGCACTGCCCGCAATCCAGCAATCTCGGTATCCCATCGATTGAGCCGAACTGAAGTTTATTAAACCGATATTTGCCGCACGCCAACGTCAGAATCACGCAATCATTCGGCACCTTCTGCGCAAACTCCGTATAATAGTTTCTGCCCGGTTTTGCTCCGTCGCAGCCGCCGATAAGAAAAAAGTGCCTGATTTTTTTATCTTTGACTAACTGCACAACTTTACCAGCGGCGCCAAGAACCGCGTTGCGTGCAAAACCTATTGTTATAAATTTCTCAGGTGCATCTTTAGCAAAACCCGGCTGTGATAGCGCTGCTTTAATCACAGGCGTAAAATCACGATTCGAGATGTGAGCTACACCAGGCCAGCCAACAACGCCTGATGTGAAAATCCTGTTTTTGTAACTGTCTTTAGGCTTTTGAAGACAATTGGTCGTCATAAGGATTGCGCCGGGGAATTCGTCGAATTCTTTTCGCTGCTCCTGCCAGGCCCCGCCGTAGTTGCCCACCAAGTGCTTATATTTTTTAAGCCCGGGATATGCATTACAGGGCAGCATTTCGCCGTGGGTATAGACGTTAATTCCCTTGCCCTCGGTCTGCTTGAGCAGCTCTTCAAGGTCCTTCAAATCGTGCCCTGAGACGACTATACATTTGCCTTTAACCGGCGTAATACGCACATTTGTCGGCTCAGGATGCCCGTATGTATTTGTATGAGCAGAATCCAGCAACTCCATCACCTTGAGGTTGATTTCGCCGCACTGAAGAGCCTTCTGTAGTAGTTCTCCTGTATCGGTCGGGTTTTCAGCGAGAAAGTTAAGTATATCATAAAATGCCGCATAAACACTGTTATCTTCATTACCTAAAATCTGGGCGTGATACAGATAAGCCGCCGCTCCTTTAAGGCCGTAAGTAATTAACTCCTGCAGGCCCGTTATATCGCTGCCGAGTTTGTCAATACGTCTCTGGATAGAAACTGCCTGCTCCTTCTGGCTCAGCTCATCGACATCATCCATACCCTCCCACCAGGCAACAACAGAAGCGAGCATTTCAGGTTTATGTCCGGCCTTTTTCGCTGCATTCTCATACAGCTTTCGTGCATTTTCCCTTATCTTATCTGCTTGTTTGAGCAACTGCTGAAACCTGTCGGGGTCGAAGTTGACATTTGTCAATGTGCTAAAAAGCGCCTCCATAGTAAATGCGTCAATGTCTGGGGCACTTGCACCTAATTGATAAGCCCTATGGACATAACGCGAGATGTCTTTTACTGCAAAAATTAGCAAATCCTGTAATGCTGCTGTCTGCGGCTCCTTCCCGCAAACACCTTGCACTGTGCATCCGGTCCCCTTGGCCGTTTGTTCACATTGGTAGCAAAACATATTCATAATGGCGAACCTCCCTTTTGATTTACATTCCTTTTGTTCACGTTAATAGAGACTCCTTGGCAGCGGTCGGCGTATTGGCACCATTGTGCACAGCCGAGGTCTATTTTAGGATTGGCCACCACATAGCCGCATTTACGGCATTTCACGCGCGGCTCATCTTTGAAAAACTCGACAACCTGTCCGCAGCCAGGACACCTTGCCTCAAAAATATCCTCCGGCCTCCAGAATCTCTGGTCCTGTCCGGGACACTTTACCATTTGTCAATCTCCGATATTCCAGTAAAGGATTACCGCCTACGCACGAATCATCGTTAATAACATTTTAAATCTATCTTTGGCCGTAACAGCGTGCGGAACATCAGCCGGCATTATGACAATTTCGCCCGCCGAGACCTGCACGTCTTTGCCGCCTATAGTCAGCCGGGCCTGCCCATCGAGAACCTGGACAACCGCATCGTAAGGCGCTGTATGCTCACTCAATTTTTGACCCTTATCAAAAGCAAATAGCGTAATTGTCCCCACAGGCTTATCCAGAATTGTTTTGCTGACGACCGCATCATCTGCATATTCAATCAATTCTGTCAATCTTTGTGATTTACCGAGACACGACTGCAATACACTTGATTTTGCTTTTCTACCAGTCATCTTTTTCGCCTCTTTAGTTTTTTCACACACCCTTTTTTCGCAAAGACCTACTTTGCAAAAGCTCATCGAGCGTAATAGCAATAAGACGGCTATTGATACACTGTTGAAGCTCAGTAAGCTCTGTGCTCACCGGGCAGCTTTTTTGCTTTACACACACTTTTTTACCCAACAAACATCTGTTTAGCCTGATAGGTCCCTGAATTGCCTCTATTACGTCCAGCAGATTTATCAGGGATGGCTCTCTACTCAATCGAAAGCCGCCTTTGGGTCCCATATAGCTCTCAACCAGCCTGGCGCTTTGCAGCTTCTGCATCAGCTTGCAGGCAAGTTGATACGGAATATTTTCTTGTGCTGCTAAAGTTCTGGCCGATACAGCTCCATTGTCACAATGCCTGGCCAGATTTACCATTGCACGCAACGCGTAATCGGTATTTCGCCTTATAATATCCATCTTCAAATGGTGGGGTGAACCCCACCCTACGAAAGCTAAAACCGTAATCGATACAAGAGCTTCTCTTTAATATATAGGACCAATATAGTCCTATTTGTTCGCTCTGTCAACACAAAAAAATGAAATTATTTAAAAATTTATCAAAAATTCCGCAAAAACTCTTTTTTTATCCGAGAAAGTTTATCCGCTAAACTCCATCTCTTTTATGATGCAGGAGTTGCAGTTCAGCCCTATGATACGCTGATAGCCCCATCCTCTGATATACGGACGTGCTTTTTAAGGTCTTTTTCAGAAGTAAAGCGGTATTCGTTCTTTACTTTTAATACTATATCTTTGTTATCTACAATTATCTCGATATCCTCCTGCGGATTTCTCTGGCGGATTATATTGGCCAGCAAAAAGGCCTTTTCGAGTCCATCGCCGGTTTTGTAATTTGCCACTTCATCCGGCTGGGCAAGGCGCTTACTATCATAAATCGAATTGTTTCTTATCTCTCCAAGCCAGACGTAAACCTCTTCAAGTGACATAGACTCTACCATTCCAACTGAAACCGGACTGCGTTCGATGGCTGCCTTAACAAATGGGACCCAATCACAGCTTCCCATATCCCGATACGCATAGAAGGCAAGGTCCGCAACGGGATTGTCCGCTCGTATTGATTTCAGATAATCAATAATCTCTTCTCTACTGTGCTCTACAGAGATTTTAATCGGTTTGGATGGCAGAAAATTTTTGTCCAAAGCCGGCAGATTAGCTTTCGTATGCACAAAGTCAGCGAGCTTGTTCACAAACTGTTCTGCATCCGGAATGACTGCCTTAATAAAACTTTTTAGGGCTTCTTTACCCTGCTCGTTTCTTACATCAATTTTCTGGTTTCTTATAAATTCCTCGACCTGCTCGCAGCTAATTCTGCCGGCCAGCTCATAAGGGGCAAAGTCCTCATCGGAAACCTCGGCAAGCAACTTGTCGTGCGTTTTGCAGGCGATTTTGTAATCGCTGCCGTGCTCATAATGAAATAGAATCTCCGCCTGCAGAAATTTCGGCTGGCCGTGACAATCACGACAGAACTGAAAGTATTTTTGGTACTCCAAGTGAGACCGCAAGAAACTTGCAAAAACCTCAAGCGTCAGTTCAGCCGACAGATACGAACCGAGCATTTTGATAAATCGTTCGTAAGCTGCTTTTTCTATCGTGGAATCTTTATATAAGCAATGCACATAGCCGGTCGAATGGGCCACGATTGTTACATTTTCGTTACGAAGAGCACGCTGGGCCTTCTCGGAAATCTCTGTGCCGTTGAACCACATCGTTTTGGTAACGAGCCTTCTATTGTTGGTGAGTATTCCATCCTGAATGTCGATAAAATTTTGCGAGTGAAGAGGCGTAAGTATCATAAAGATGTCTTCTAAAGGTATTCGGCAAACTATAAATGCGGCAGCGGCATAAAGGGCCGCGAGTGATACGCATTCGCCGGCGCCGGTTTTGTAACCTTCCTTGAGGCGAAAGGCGTTCATAGCCTCTACTGTCTCCGTCTTCCAGTATGGTATGATGTCGCTATTGTATTTATCCAGCCCGAAGTGTTTGCGGATATCGACATCAAAATAATACTTATCGCCTTCATAGCCGAATAAGGCGTTGCTTTTAGCTATGTCGTCGGGTGAAATAAAATTCTCAAATCGCTTTAATTCTCTATCCTTTATAGTAAGCCCCCAGGTTTCGAGGTCGAGATTAAATTCGTATTCATCTATTATAAACTGCCGAAGACGCATCAATTTTTTGTAGCTGCCTTTGCCTTCCAGCTTTTTGAAACAGTCAAGCTCCCGCCATTGCCAGATAACCGGACTCATAATTTCCGCTAAAAGAATAGCATACATTAGCTCCGGAAATACAAAGATTTCCATATCCGAAAGCGTCATCGCAGAGCTATATTTTTCCAAATCGTCTGGATTCATTTTTTGCCGTCGCCGAGCCGATTCCTCTGTATTTTTAACTATCTATAATCTTTTTCCGATAGTATAAAAGGATTGACAGGAAAATCAAATTTCAATTTCCCGCCACAGAGTTCACAGAGAAAAATAGCCACGAATTAACACGAATATTTAGGACAGGATAACAGGATTATCTTGTTTATCCGCCTACGGCGGACAAGTTTCGATAGTCGATTTGAAAACGTCCGCAGCGGTCAAAATCGACAAGATAAAAATTAAAAAAAAGAGGAGAAAAAAAGATAAAAAATCAAGAAAACAGGGGGTTTTGACGGAAATTTTGAAAATGGAGCGGTTGGTGATGGAGATAGTAAAGATATTATAGGACATATTTGTTTTTGGCGTAAAAATGAGGGTAAAAATGAGCACTTTTTTGCACTTTTTTGATAGAAATTAACAACTTTTTGCACTTTTTTGCAAAAATGAGTTACTTTTTGAGCACATTTTGAGCAGATTTTTTGACTACTACTTTGGTGGTAGATGAGGGGGGAGAGAAGACGGAGGACGGTTCACGGTTGGGCTTGCCAGAGGACGAATTTGATGTCGGAGATTTTGTTTTGGAAAATTTCGATGATTTATTTGTTTTTGTGTTTGACAATTGGACCAGCACTTCATAAGTATATGCGTATATACTTATGGACTATATTAAGGACTATATTTTTTAGACGCTGATTTACACAGAAAGACACTGTTTTTTCAAGCCTAGAGGGCGGAGATGGTGTCAGAGAATTTGTTTTGGAAGATTTCGATGATTTTTTGTTTTCTGTTTGACAATTGGGCCGGCACTGCATAAGTATATGCGTATATACTTATGGATTGATGTTCGGCAGCAATGTTGTATTGTGTGAAATGTTTCGTTGTGTGAAATGCTGTGTTGTGTGAAATATGGAGGTGAATTGTTATGGCTAATGCGGAAAAGCTGGCAAGGATATTTAAGTTGTTTTCGGTTGAGGCGAGAATACGCATTGTGCAAACTCTTAAGCGTCGAGCGCAGTGTGTTACTGAGCTAACATCACAACTGGGTATATCGCAGGAGGCAACTTCTCAGCATCTTCGAGTTCTAAGAGATGCGGGAATCGTAAAATTTCAGAAGAGGGGGTTTCATGTTTATTATTCGCTCGATAAACAAAATATGGCTTTCCTGTACAAAGCAGTCAGTGCGTTATATGAACCAGGCAACGCATAAAGAAGAATTTGTAAAACTGTATAAGTATATGCGTATATACTTATGGACTGTTTTAAGAATCATGGTTTTTGAATGAGGGGAGGAGTAGATGCTCGATGCTGGATACTTGATTCTCGATACTCAGGGTTTGGTGAATGGTTAACCTATATTTCTTACCGCGGAGGACGCAGAGAGCGCAGAGCAAATTAACCACGAATTCACACGAATAGATACAAATATTTCAGACGCGGATTGACGCAGATTAACACGGTATTTTGTTTTAGACACGAAATCGTTCGACCCAACTCACGACGGGAAGCACAAAAAAGAAACCACGAATTACACAAATTGACACGAAGGGGTTTGGGCCACAGAGCAACAAGAGGCCACAAAGAAGTTTCGGCCGGCTCGGTGTTTCGCCACACCCGCCACAGAGGACACTGATAAATTTTAGCCACAGAGGGCCCGGCGCGGCCTTTGGCCGCAACCAAAAAAAATTAGACACTGATGGACACCGATTAACACTGTGTATAAAAAGATATACAAAAAACTCAAGGACAAAAACAAAAGGCAGCACATTGCATATAAAGAGGTTATGGTAAATCAACATAAAAACACGCAGAAAAAACAAGAAGTTG
>Ga0315279_10000265_pt1 | contig 112810 bp, 104 predicted proteins | sample YL17G06_20_MG_FD_203694 | JGI IMG/M metagenome (GOLD analysis project Ga0315279, IMG submission 203694) | Sediment microbial communities from Yellowstone Lake, YNP, Wyoming, USA - YL17G06_20 | ecosystem: Environmental > Aquatic > Freshwater > Lake > Sediment | place: USA: Wyoming | collected... | reverse complement strand
TCAGCGAGCTGCTCCTCAAAGCCTCAATATACAACCTCTTCATGGCAATGAACCCGTAACCGACCGGTAAATCAACGGTTCAAATAAAACAGTCTACAAACAGTAAGCAGTTGTTCAACACACCAGCTTCTATGTTAACGTTGTTTCGTTGTTGTAAGAAACAGCGTTTCCACTGGAGGCACGTGCGGCCGCAGAATTCTGTGTCTGCATGGAATCCAAACGTGCCTTCATATTTGTCGCTGTATAGAATGCGGGTTGCAAGCGCGTTGGTCTTCGTGTTTCTTTGCGTGCTACGGGCTGATTATGATGGTGACTATTCTACCGGCCACTGTTACGAGGAAGAGTGTTGAGACGGTTAGTGCTACGTTTCTTAGTCTTTTCTTGTTGATGAGTAGGTTTGTTTTTCGGTAGTATGGTGAGATGAGTTCTGATGTTACGAGTAGGATTATGGCTGTGATGGCTAGCCACAGGCTTATGTCCCAGAATGATAGGGGAAAATCCATCGTGCTATTCCTCCAAGATTTCGAAGCTGGCTTCCATAACATTGCCGTCCTCGGAGCTCATAGTGTCTGTTATTCTTACTGGTTTGCCTGTTGCCTTGGTTATGGCTATGGCGATGGCGCTGCAGATGGGGGAAAGGATTGAGCTGGTTATCTGCGAGGTTTGTTCAGCCTCTTCGAGTTTGTTTCTAATGAATGGTTTGGTTATTGTTGCGTGGACCGTGGTGTTCCTCACCTGCGTGACATATGCAGTTGCGCCTTCTTTTGTGTTGAAAGTGTCTGTTTGCAGTTCCAGGTTTTCGGCGATTTCCAAGTCTTCGATGAAAATTTTTGGGAGGTTCTGCTGGAGGCTTTCGAGGTCTGTTTTGATGAAGCTCTTTCCTAATGACTTTTCCATTAGTTTTGACAGTTCAAAGCCGGGCGGTGTGAGCAGCAGGCCTTGCGCGGTTTGGGCTACGGGTTGGTTCTCGTATGGTTGGATTTGTTCTGGTGTTGGAAGGCTTGTATACTTGTATTTTGACACGTATATTCGCGTGGTTTCTGGATCTGTGAAGTATTTTGGCGGGAGGTATGTGGCGTCTCCTTTGTAGCCGAGTTCTAGTATCATCTGGTTTAATGTTGTGAGAGAAGGTAACAATGCGGGTTCCAGGAGGGTTTTTCTCGCGTATTCTTCGGGTTTGATGTAGAGGAGAACTGCTCCCCAGAAGACTAATCCGAGGCCTATGAAAGCAAGTGTGGATGAATTATAGCCTATTGAGGCTACCAGGGAGATCGTGCCCAGTAGAAGCATTGTCACACTTGCTGAGCTTACTAGGTTGATTCTTACGCGCACTTTGGACTCCTCTTTTCTACTTTGAGCTGCGGGTTATTATCTGCTTCCACACGCTCAGACGCTTGTGTTCTCTGCTTTTGCGGGTCATCCTGGTTTTCCAAACGTGGCGCGCGTCGGTGAAGATTATTCTCAGGTCTTGAAAGTATAGTGCTATGACTGCGACTGTCAAGGTTGAGGCTTTCAGGGCGAGGGCTAGGTTGCCTGGGTTTTTCAGGGCTGCAAGGCGTTGAAGCGATGGAAGCTTAATCGTTAGCATTCGATAATCCTTCTTGCTGTGAGAATTTCTATGATGTTCCCTTAACGTCCGTATCTAGCGTGCGCTTCAAAATATGTGTTGTTTCTGTCTGGGAAGCACTGCATGATAGAGTGCAAATGCGTAATAGTCCCCGTGCGCACTTTCTGGCGGTAATGATGTTTGTTGGACTTCTCTTTTTGATGGATAGATATGGTTAAATATCTTTCTGCTCATGTTTCTTGTAGGGGAGATGGTAGATTACATGCGGACTCATACAGCGTTCTTCTCCCGTGTTTTTCTAGTTCTCTTGCTTCTTTGTCTGCTTGAGGTGGGGTTCAAGGTTTCTGTGGCTTCTGCGGCTGAAGTGGGTTCTAGTCCACTTCTTCCTGACCTTAACGGTGATGGCGTTGTTGATATGCATGATATAGCCATATCTGTATGTGCTTATGGTTCCCACGCGGGGGATCCTGATTGGAACAGTGCAGCTGACCTTAATTATGATGGCGTGGTGAATATGGGCGATATTGTCATCATAGTCGAAAATTTTCAGAAGAAATGTAGAAGCTATGACTTTGACGAACTTTCTGACTGGAATGTGAGTGGTGGAAACTGGAGTGTACAAAATGGTACTCTTGAGGGATTCAGCAACTATGAAGGGTTGATTTACGCTGGAAACGCCACGTTGGGAGATTGCACGTTCACTGCAAGGCTCAAGATTGCGGCAAACAGCCCACAGGCGGAAGCCGCGATTTGCGTTTATCTTGACCCGGGAAATTATTATTGGGCAGGACTCGGCTGTTGGGGCCACAGAATCTCGATTTCGAGGATGGTCAATTATGTTCCTGAGGAGTTGATTTTCAGCGGTAACAGGACGGACGTTGCCAAAGATGTTTGGTACACAGTTTCTGTTAAGGTCTCCAACGGCACGATTGTGCTGAGTGTGGACGACTCTTTAGAGCTGGGCGCGGATGATTCAACTTTTGAAAGCGGCCTAGTCGGGATAAGAACTTGGAGTTCACATGTGATTGTTGATTATGTAACCGTTATTGGACGTGCTGGTCCAGGATACCATGCGTCTGCACCTGACGTTTTGTACGCAGATGGCACCAAACTGCTATCACCTTCGGGGCAGGAAGTCAGTCTAGTGGGGACGCAAATTGATTACAACGTGCTGAACAGAGACATCTGGTTCAATATGGATGATGTCCAGAAAATGAAATCCTATGGAGGAGTCGTTCTCGAATTTAACGCCCTTCTTATCAAGGACATGATACCACAAAGAGGAGTTATAGACGAAAACTGGATTGGCAGACTGGATAAGTGGGTGTCGTGGTGTCAACAAGCACAAATGTACTGCATAATCACCTTTGGGAACTTTGAGTATAAACCATGGGGTCCAGAAGCACCATCATGGCTCCTGGAAGGTAAGTACAGCCTACCATGGACCAAGGATACGTGGAATCAAGCCAGCATAGATTTTTGGGACGTGGACAACCCCCTCCAAGAAGACAATAGACAAGCCGTCCTAACGGGATTTCAATTTATAGCTAGCAGGTACAAAAATGACAAATATGTTCTTTTTGGCTTGTTCAATGAGCCTTTCTGTCTGAATGACTTGGTAAACCGGGGAAACGCTGAGCATCTAAGCATCACATACGCTAGATTTGTAGAAAGAATCGTTGACACGATAAGGTCTACTGGTGCAATACAGCTCATTTTTGTGGACAGACCATATTGTTGGTTCTATACTAGCCATTTCGAACCCGTGAACAGGGATGGCATCGTCTGGGAAGATCATCTGTATGTTTCGGCATCTTTTGACGTTAGCCAATGGAAATCTATGCTCAACGAATACGTTCAGACGTATGTTTACGATTTCCAAAAACCATTCTATGCAGGCGAATATGGGTTTATCAACTATACTGATAACATGATATCAGACAGCTTCCTGAATTGGAAGCAGGTCTTACAGGAAGAAGTGAACTTCTTGAAAACCCTCCCTGTCTGTGGCCATTCATGGCACGAATACCCATGGCTTTACGGAGAATACTACGACTATGATCTGCACAACACCTTTAGCGCCGATGAATCAGATTACATTCTCAGAACAATATACGGATGACGCCAAATGAGGCTTTAGGTACACTAAAAGTCATTCATTAAGCGCGCGCTTATCGTTAACCCTACAGACCAGCCATATTCGCTGACATTACCCAAGGATTGTACAACCCTTGACGGGCAAATTGCTCCTTCAATCAACGTAGAACCTCATACAGACGTCATATGAAAGATGGTACCTAGCTACAGCCCACCACGCTGAGTTCTTGTGGACCAAATAACATATGTGTATACCTCCGTGGCGGCTGGGAGGATTGTGCCTTTTTTTCTTTTTCCAGAATTAGAGCCCAATATGGCAACCTCGAAATCTGAATCCCAAACTCGAAAGTCAAAGTCTAGTGACACGATGATGATTAAATCGCGCGAGCCTGAAGGTCATCCTAGCGCGCGCTTGCCATCATCGATCGAATTTTCTCGGAACAAGATTCCAAGGTAGGATTCTAGACTGTGTTTCCGAATTCTCTAACTACTATGGCTATGTCCCTGATGTTTATTATTCCATTGTTGTCCAAGTCTGCTGCAGAATTCCATCTTGTATCTGTGGGCTTCGAACCAAAAGCTGCGACTACCATGCTCACGTCCAGCATGTTGACCTGTCCATCATTGTTTACATCGCCACGTAAACGAGGAGGATTCAAAGCTAGCATTATGTAATGAGTGCTGTGCGTGTATGTAAAGGATACCACCCATGAATCCCCTGTTTCGGTGGTTGAATACTGCAACGGTTTCTCGTCCAAGAACACTTTGAGATTTGTGACATTTGCCACGAGGGTTCTTGCGATTGTCACTCTTGTAAGCCCTGTTGTGCCTGAGGGACCAGCCACGGTGAAGCTTAGCTCCAGGCTTGTCGAATTGAATGACAGATCAGAAACGGTTGAGTTGGATGCTACAGAAAAGACGTCCGCTACTGCGACTTCTGTTGTCACCAGTTTGGATGCCGACCCGCTTAGGCCTTCAGTGTTGGTCACTGTTAGCGTAACGTTGTAATTTCTGGCCAAGGCGTATGTATGAGACGTTATGGCATTGGATGTTGATGTGATGTTGCCATCATCGAAGTTCCACATGTAGTTGGTGATGGTTCCGCCATTCGGTTTGGATGATGATGCATTACACAGAACGGGTTGATTGATGTAAGGGTTTGATGGGTAAAAAGTGAAGCTGGCTATTGGTGGTCCGAATATCGTTACTGTACCGTCGACAAATGTGTTGTCCGCTGTGTCTATCTCTTCGGGAACCGTGCTTGCTATTGCCTTGATCACATAGTCACCAAATGGCACAGCACTAGTATTCCAGCCAAAGGTGAGTGTTCTGTTTGCTCCAGAAGCCAAGTCGGTGACAGTTTGAGTGCCAATCTCGTTGTTATTATAATAGGTGGTAATGTTGAAAGTCTCCGTCATTGCCCCTTCATTTCTCGCAGTGACGTTTATGTCGATGATTGTTCCGGGGACGGCTTGTACAGCGGAGGGCACTAAACTAGTTATGACGACATAAGCGGGTGCGCGCGTGACGGAGAAACATGCGTCAAGCTGATAGTAGCCTGTCCAGCCGTTGTTGGTGTAGATGAAGTAGTTTCCAGGGTGTGTTGGAGATCTGCTGTCGTAGCCAACTATAATGCAGTTGCTTCCTGAGAAGCCTGTGCCACTGGCAACTTGGACGGCGATACAATACTGGCCAGCACCTAATGTGTAGCTTGGCTGTGGGAACGTGAAGGTGTAGAATGCCATTCCACCGATGCTTGACATTGCCACGGTGTTGCTGATTGCTAAAGCAGGGCCTGTTGGTACGGCGTTTGTTCCGAAAGTGCCTCCCATGGCATAGAGGACCGCAACCAAGTTTCCTGAAGGGTTCCCGACTCTGCACAAGGCAAACTGCACTGACAACAGCGTGCCTGCTACGCCCGTGAAGGCTTGACCGCCTGCGCTTCTCGCGTTTGTACTGCTGGGATAAGCTGCCGTAAGTAAGGTTCCGTCGTTCAGGTGTGCTATAGAGTAGCTGTCAACGATGAAAGGCGCGCTCGCGTCTAGGGCCTGGTTCACTGTGACGGTTTTCACGCCTTTGAGTGTGAGGTAGTCAAGGAATGCAGTGAAACTCTGCACGCTTGTTGAATAAAGGTCACTAGGATTCGGAACGATGTTGTGGAAGAAAATGATCGCCCAACCGTTTGTCGCATACACCTGATCTATCAGGTTTTGCACCTGCGATAACCCACCGGGTTCTCCTGCTGCTGCTGTCAACCTGAATTGAGATGTTCCAAGTTGCATCACGTAAGGACCATTATACGCTGACCTTCCTGACCTATAGTACTGGCTTACTATAGAGTCAACATGGGCATTTGTTTCCCCATATGGATAGGCAAAATTGTTCACTGTGAAGCCGTAGGACTGGAGGACTTGTTTTGAAATGTTGCATTCATAGCTTATCTGCGAGTCGGATATGAGCGTAAAATCAGGGTGCGTCTTGCTGTGGCTGCCTATTTCACACCCGTAACTTTGCATCTCTTTAAGTTCAGCAACAGTCAAGGATAAATTGCTTCCTGTAACCTCTCGAAGCCCGTCTGTGATCACGTAGAATGTTCCAACCATGCCTCTTGCCTTCAACAAGGGATAGGCATAGTCGTACTGATTTTGTATGCTATCGTCAAAAGCTATGCTTATCGCCCCGTTTTCCGCGAACGAAGATGTTGAACTATTGGACACGCCGATTTTTCGCGAAAAGCCATACGCCTTCGATGCATATGATGCAACCAGCATAGCAGACCACAGAATAATTGCAATAGTAAAACCTCCGATAATTTTCTTCATCGTTCCACTCCCCCACTTTGCCTAACGCGCTAAGATATAGAGCTCCGCACATTCTTAATTAGCTTATGTGGATGATGCTTCTAGAAGATTCTTCCAGTTTGAGTTGCTAATAGCGTGCGCTGTTCAGTGTCTGATTTCGAGCGATTAAGCAACGTAGCAAAAACTATTTAGCTTCAGTAGTGTCGATCAATCTCAAGGAATTGGTCGATTGACACCTTGAGGAAAATCAATGAGCAAGAAAACCGAGATGCCTCGATGCAGATTCTGTGGGTCAGAACTCCAGCATACGTTTGTCGACTTGGGAATGCAACCTCTCTGTGAAAGCTATTTGGGCCCAGATCAATTGAACCAGATGGAGCCCTTCTATCCGCTGCATGTGTATGTTTGCAAGAACTGTTTCCTAGTTCAACTGGAAGAGTATGTGTCACCTGAAAGAATCTTCGCGGAATATGCATACTTCTCGTCATACTCTGAAACATGGCTGAACCATGCCAAGAACTATGCTGAAATGATTATTCATAGGCTCGGGCTAGATAGAAAAAGTCAAGTAGTGGAAATAGGCAGCAACGATGGCTATCTTCTTCAATACTTCGCTCGAAAAGGCATACCAGTTCTAGGTGTAGAGCCAGCGGCTAATGTTGCGGAAGCGGCTGTCAGAAGAGGCATACCAACCACTGTCCAATTCTTCGGCTTGAAGACTGCTAATGAACTGACAGCTGAGAAAAAGCATGCTGATTTGCTAATTGGAAACAATGTGCTGGCTCAGGTACCCGACCTCAACGGATTCGTGAAAAGCATGAAGATCTTGCTCAAACCGAAGGGCACGATTACCATGGAGTTTCCACATCTGATGAAATTAATGGCCGGAAACCAATTTGACACGATCTATCATGAGCATTTCTCATATTTTTCTTTCCTCACGGCCGAAAGAGTGTTTGCCGCACACGACTTGACGATTTTTGACGTTGAGGAATTACCTACTCATGGTGGCTCTCTAAGGATCTATGTTCGACACAACGAGGACGCATCCAGACGTGTAACTCACCATGTGGATAAGCTTAGAGCTAGAGAAAACACAGAAGGTTTCATGGACCTTGAAAAATACTTCGCGTTCGCCGAAAAGGTCAAAGAAACAAAGAGAGACCTCCTAAACTCCCTGATCAGTCTGAAACGAAAAAAGAAATCGATCGTTGGATATGGCGCTCCAGGCAAGGGCAATACCCTTCTCAATTACTGCGGTATCCGATCGGACTTTCTCAACTACACTGTTGATCGAAATCATTACAAGCAAGGAAAGTTTCTGCCAGGAACCCACATCCCTATCTTCCATCCCGACAGGATAAAAGAAACCAAGCCCGACTACGTGCTGATTCTACCCTGGAACCTGAAAGATGAAATAATGAAACAGATGTCATACATAGGCAAGTGGGGTGGTCGATTCATCGTACCGATACCAGATGTGAAGATTTACGCTGCGAACTGTAGCGAAACTTCAGCGGCTACCTAGAATGAAGAGAGGGAAATGAATGAAAGTTGTCTTGGTTTGCGGCGGCTTGGGATTGAGACTCTATCCCAGCACTGAGAACGTTCCGAAACCCATGGTCACCATCGGAGAAAAACCCATCTTATGGCACCTCATGAAATATTATGCGCACTTTGGACATAAGGACTTCATCCTCTGTCTTGGCTACAAAGGAGACCAGATAAAGAGATTCTTCTTGAACTACGACGAATGTCTCTCGAACGATTTCATTCTCTCGAGCGGAGGCAAGGAACGGCAACTGCTCAAGAGTGACATTGAGGACTGGAGAATCACCTTCGTTGAAACAGGCTTGCACTCAAATATTGGACAGAGATTGAAGGCAGTTCAGAAATACCTAGAAGGCGAAGAAATGTTTCTGGCCAATTACAGTGATGCTGTTACTGATTTGTACCTTCCCAAGTTGATTGATTTCTTCATCAAACGCAGAAAGATAGGCTGTTTTCTTGCTGTGAAAACCTTCGGCACGTTCCATGTTGTGTCAATGACCGCTGAGGGTTATGTCAAAAGTATTCGCCACGTAGGTCAGTCCGACATAAGAATTAACGGGGGATTCTTCGTTTTCAGGAACGGAATATTTGATTACATTAATGAGGGAGAAGATCTAGTAGACGAGCCTTTTCAACGATTGATCAAGAAAAGTGAACTAGTCGCATACGAGTATGACGGATTCTGGGCGAACCTAGACACATACAAGGACAAGCAGCGGCTGGATGAACTAGCTTCCAAAGGTCAGGCGCCTTGGGAAGTGTGGAAAAATAAAAACGGTTAGAAATTGTCGTGTGGTAATCTGAAATGCTTAAAATCAAATTCCTCGAGAAATCCCCAAGATTAAACGTTCTATGTTTGGGCTCACATCCAGACGACATAGAAATCGGATGTGGAGGAACCATCCTAAGACTAGTAGAGCGGAGCGATGTTCAGTTCTACTGGTCTGTGCTCAGTGGGAACGCAAAACGAGGCAAGGAGGCGTGGGAAGGCGCAAACGCTTTTCTGGAAAACGCCAGGTTGAAGAAGATAGACATTCAACAGTTCAGAGAATCTTATTTCCCATTTGTCGGCGCACGCATCAAGGACTACTTTGAGAAGTTAAAGAAGGAATTCTCTCCCGACCTAATATTAACGCACTACAGCAACGATGCTCATCAAGATCATCGGTTGATCTCCGATTTCACTTGGAACACTTTTAGAGACCATTTCATCCTTGAGTATGAAGTCCCGAAATACGACGGAGACCTTGGAACTCCCAACTTCTATGTTCACCTGAACGAGCCACTGGTTAAAATGAAAACGAGTCTCATCTCTAGCATCTTCAAGACCCAGGAGAAAAAGCACTGGTTCACCGAAGAGACCTTTAGGTCAATGCTGAGAATTCGAGGCGTAGAATCCAATTCGCCAAGCAAGTATGCTGAAGCCTTCTACTGTCGCAAAATTGTCTTCTAACGCCATCTTTCATAAGTCGTTCATGAACTTGTCATCCTCACATTAGACGAGAAAATGGTGGGGAACGCGGCATTTTAAACAGCCCAATGGGCGAGGAACTAGAGCACTAAGACACAAGCTAAATTTTCTTCGATGGACTACACGAATAGAAACCGTTGAGTAAACCGCGTTTGATGGCAAAGCGCGCGCGGCTATTGGAGCTTCACCAAATGAACCCAGATGTCAGTGTCGTAATGTGCGCAAGAAATGCCGAAAAGTACATTGGAAGCTGCATCGGTTCAATTCTGAATCAGACGTTCCAGAACTTCGAGATCGTCTTAGTTGACGACATGAGCAGCGACGACACCGCAAACATAGTCTTGAAATTCAACGACAAACGAATAAGATGTATTAGAAACAAAGAATGGCTCAAAATCCCCAGAAGCAGAAACGAAGGCCTAAAATACGCAAAAGGAAAATACATTTTCTTTACCGACGCTGACTGTACCGTATCCCCGAACTGGATAGAAGAAGGCCTCAAATATTTAGAACACAAAAACTGCATCGGCGTGGAAGGAAGAATCACCTACGTGTCCGAAGATTATGAGCCAACCTTCTCGGACCACGTCATGGAAAACACGTCCGGAGGACAATTCATGACCGGCAACGAGGCCTACACAAAAGACGTTGTATTAGCTGTTGGAGGTTTCGACGAAAGGATGGGTTCTCTCACGGACAGAGACTTCGGTTTTAGAGCCATGAAACACGGCAAAATAGGTTTCAACCCAAATATGACCGTTTACCATCCGCGAGTTACCCTGACGCCAACAACGCTCATCAAATCGGCCGCAAACACCGCAGACAGAGTCTTTCTCTTCAAGAAGTTTGGAGAAAGGAAATTTATGTTGTGGCGGATACTTTTCCCCTCAAGCCTAGCAAAAGCGCTTTTTCCCCCTTTGACCTTCGCTAGCCTATTCTTTGGAAGATTCAGGACTTCAGACGATTTCGAATTATTGCCCTACACCTATGTTTTTGTCATTCTCGAACGCCTGCAATTGTGGAAAACCAGTACAAAAGAAAGGGTTTTCCTAATTTAGCAAAACTGCGTTGTATTGTAAGGGCGTTAGAAAGTGGATCATGCGCAATTCCTTTATGTTTGAAAGTCCTCTTCCTTGAACTTGTAAATATTGTCGAAGTCTTGGAGGTGCTTTGAATACCAGTCTATGGTTCTCTTCAGACCCTCCTCCAAGCTTATTAGGGGGTGAAAACCGATTAATCGCTCAATATTCCCGTTAGCACGGACATTTTTGGCGTCCGCCTCTCCTCTCCGCATAGGTATATGGAGCAGCTTGGACTTGCTATTACTAAGGTCGACTATTTCTTGTGCCAGTCGCTTCACTTTCAATGGTTTGCCGCTTCCTATCTCAACGACTTCCTTAGGACGTGCAGTGGAACAGCGGACCAAAGCCTCAATCGCATCATCAACATAAATAGCATCCATAGTTTGTTCGCCATTTCCAAAAATCTCGATAGTCTCATTTTTCAAGGCGGCTATGGTGAAGTAAGGTACTGCCTTCCTGTATTCGCTTAAATGCTCTTCCGGTCCGTAAACGTTGAATGGCCTTGCTATGACTGCGTTGAACCCGTAGACATTTCTATACATCATCAGATAACGCTCACACGTTTCCTTCGTGATTGTGTACACGTTGTCCTTCCAGAAATTCGGTTTTGAAGTAAACACTATGTTGTCAACATCCTTTTTTCGCATAGCTTCAAGCAAATTTAGCGTTCCAATAACGTTTACCCGTTCTGCTTCAATGATTCTGTGAAATAGCTCAGCAGTACCTAGAAGGCTGGCAAGGTGAAACACTACATCAACATCCTCTAGAATATTACTGAAGTCAAACGAGACCACATCTCCTTGAACGGCCTGGGTACCAAGGCTACAGCTTCTTCTGTCAAATGCGATTACTTCATGCTTGTCAACCAATAACCTCCGTACCAAGTGTTTGCCAATGAAACCAGCTGCACCAGTAACTAGAATCCTCAATCAATCACCTTTTTGTAGTGATGTTCACTTTGAACGGTTCTTCAATTTGCTAGGCTTATTCCAGCCTTTTGAACTTTAATAAAGATTCCTACGATCGGAGTTCGCGCGCGCTCTCAAACAAACGTACGATCTCCCACCGAAAATGCTGGAGAAAGGACCTCTCGTTGCATACTCTCCCGATTCTTCACTCCCTTTCTCTGACGCCCGCGTCTTGCTTGCTTTCCTTTTTCTGGTATCGTTGCGATTTTCATTTGCATGTTATTTAGAAAGTCTTCCGCAGTATCTCTCGCTTCCTTATATGTATATGTTCTTTTAAGCTCAATCCATGGCAGGGTCTCATTAACCTTGATCCTTACAGCGTACACTTTCTTCACTATCCTAGATCAGAAGACTAGTTAGACTGCCAATAATTAAAACAGTTATGAATTTTGAATAGCGATTGCAGCTAACCTGCTGGCGCGCGCGACAACTATGAGCGCGAGGTAAGAAACGTGTAACGGAACGAAATAAAGACCAGAGTAAAAATATGACGTGGTAGGTAACGCTAGGAGTGGTGTGGAAATGGATTTGATAAGCATGATTGGTTCAGTGGCAGGTGCAATTACAGTGATTGCCTTTTTTCTCTCAATTGAGGAAGGCATGGAAGACGAAATCCACCAAAGACATTTCTTTGGAAATGTTTTGGATTTTCTGTGTCACTGTTTTTCTGCGCGCGCGCTTCATTTTCAATAGTCATGCTTCAGACAAATGAATGAACTATTTCTATCGTCCGATGCCCTCATAGCCACGTTCAACAAGCTTTTTGGCTTGGAGTATGAGCTTGTATCTTGGTAGGAAGATTTTGTCAAATGTTTGGATTCGTTCTAGACTTCCTTTCCACTCTCTTTTCCATCTCCAAAGCCCCCAATCACTAGATTCCTCAGTGGGAGGAGGTTCAGAAACCGTTCCCATATCATACTTTGAATAGCCATTTTGGCACGCACACTCCATAGCCTTCCAGTGCAATATGTCGTTAGGTCTAACTTCCCATCCTTCAGTGCGTGAGCCAGCACTCAACGCATAAACGATTTTTCCATGGATTACGATGTAGACTCCTGAAACGCTTTTTCCTTTCCAATATGCTAAAAACACGTTCGATAACTCAGGCTTGAATGTTTTCCATATCGCCTCAAACCATGATGGAGGGTATGTTGGGAAGCCTCTCCTTTTCGCCGTGGCTTCGTACATTGAAATGAAGGTTTTTAGATCTTCGTGACTGTGTGACTGAACGATTTCCACCCCTTCATTCATTGCCTTTTTTATGTTTCTCCTCTTGTTATGGTCAATGCTCTTCCAAAGCTCTTGCGCTCCTTCTTCGAGATTCACAACGTATTCATTTTCAATTTTAACTGAGGCATAGCCCATTTTGTGGAATACTTCTTGCAGTTGCCAAGAGTCAGGAACCAATATTTGCGCATGTATTATTCGTTTTCTCTTGCTATAGTCTTCAAGTTCTTTCAGGAGATTCCCAACTAACTGAAGATTTTCCTTGGTTTTTGCGTTTACGATTGGCCCACGCATTACTTTCAATGTCATGCCGAACCCGAAATAGCTCGAATATGTTCCTTGAACTATTCCGATCGGTTCTCCGTTATATGTGATGGATAGTCTAGCAACTTTTGTTCTTGGATATACCATTTTTGCTATTTCGCCTATCTCGAAACATTGTCCAAGATTTCCTTCAGGAGACATTTTCAAGAGCGAATTCCATAATTCAACCGACGGATTTTCAACAACAGCGTATCCAGACACAAAATTCGCCTCTTCTCTAACCTAAAGTAGTTTGAATTCTGTTCCATATATCTTTTGAATTCCCAAACTCGCTGAAACCTGACATCTCATTCACCTTGAACATACTTAATCACCTTAGGGCACTACTAGAGCTTATATTTCTCAAAACGCCCTTTTCCCGCACGCCTTTTGCATCTCCTTGCGAGTCAACTAAGACCGCTGTTGGCCTCGCGTAGGGTAGACTCAAGCGCGCTAGCCTGTTTAGAAATTAATCTGTTCGTCTGGTTATCTTGTGTTAGGAAGAAGCTTTGAGAATTAGGCAAGTGCTTGGTTCACTGGAGTTGGGTTCTGTTCGTGGGTTGTTGATGCGCTTTTATCACGGGGTCGGACGTGGCAGGAAGCCTTATGATCCTGTTCAAGTGTTGAAGGCTCAGCTGCTGAAGCATCTATTTCGTGTTCCGAGCGATCGCAGGCTTGCGTTGTTGCTGAAGAAGGACAGAAAGGTTGCTGAGGCATGCGGTTTCAAAGGTGAGACGCCTAGTCATGGTTTGTTCACCCAGTTTAGGCACAGGCTTGGCAAGGATGGGTACGAGAAGGTGTTCTCTGCTCTGGTGGGTCAACTGTTGAGTGATGGAGTGGTTGAGGGCGAGGTTGTTGCGTTGGACAGTACGGTCGTCAAGGCTTACAGTCAGAGAAGCCTCGACAACAAGACGGGCAAGAGTGATGGTGAGGCTCGCGTGGGAAGGGGCAGAAGAGGCTTCGTACTCGGCTACAAGGTGCACACAGCATGCTGCACAAGGTCTGAGTTGCCACTGGCGTTCACGGTTGAGCCCTGCAACGTGAACGAGAAACGCTGTTTCCAGCCGTTGCTGAAGAGGCTGAAGGCTCAAGGCGTCAGCTTCAAAACCATCGTGGCTGACGCTCAGTACGACTCAGAAAAGGCTAGGGAAACAGCCAGGGAGTACGGGGCTGAACCCATCATACCCTACAGGAAAAGCTCAAGGATCAGAGGCGCATTGAAGGTTGGATATGACTTCGTGGTCCACGGAGTCAAGCGTCTAGTGCGACTCTTCAGAAAGCGCGTCTGCATCGAAAGGGTGTTCAGCAGGGCCAAAGAATGGCTTCTCTTGGACAGCTTAAGAGTTAGAGGGCTGGAAGAGGCGTTCATACAGGCGTGCCTGAGCTTCTCAGCCATGCTTACCGTGGCTCTAACAGCGGCCAGACAGCGCAAACCCTGCCTCATAAGAAGCATAAAACACTACACCGCCCAGTGAAACGTGAAAAAGAGAAACAAAGAAAAGACTAAGGCAGAGCAAACCATAAAAAAGGAAAGGCCGAAACAGAGCAGAACTCTATTCCAGACAGAATAAGCTCGCTGAACAGAGAAAAACGAGCACGCCAACACCGAAAGAAAACTGCAACAACAAAATCAACCACAATTTCTAAACAGCCTAGCGCGCCATGTTCCACGAACGCGAATGCTTTCGCTTCATCTGTGCGAGTTACTATGGTTCTCGTTTGCAGGCACTATTAAATGATGATTTTCAATGATTGTACGCATGTTTTGCACGTGTCGTTTGTAGGTGTGTACAGGCGTTGTATGTAGGTTTGGCGTCTCGGTAGGGATCTATGTAAATTTCAAGCCAGAGTTCTAGGTTGATGACTCTCCAAAGGATTGATGCAAACCTCAGTGCTTCTGTTCGGTCGAGTTTACGCTTGCATAAGGAGTTGAAGGTTTCCAGAATCCTGTCTTGGTTGAACATTCCCCTTTCGCGCGCGCATCCTCATTGCATAGTGGTTGATGGGCGATCTTGGTAGAATCCTTGTAAGAGGCAACATTTCCAAGCGTTACGTCTGCACCCACAAACCAACCAGAATCATCTGGCCCTCGAGGCTCCAGAACTCCGCACATTTTTCTTACTAACATGTGGGAAATCCCTGATTCGTATCCTAAAAGGGCCACAATGCCACCCAAAGAGTCACCTTCACGATGTTCGTTATGAACGCGCGCGCTATAGATAGCGTGCGCTGAATGTTAGATTAGAATGAATTCGGTCTTTATTTCAAGACTGCTTACGATCTGCCTGATCTCATTTTCATACGCTGGATTTGCTAAGACTACATAGTCTGGCTGGTGATCGAACAAGAATCTTGGTTCAACAATTTTTTGTCCTGTTCCAGGTACATACATTCCTTGTTTCCGGGGATTCATATCCACGGCATATTCTATCCGTGGATCCTTGAGCATATTCAAGAAAGTAACACCTCTTGCTCCAGCTCCCCATATGACTACTCGTTTTCCTTTGTTAAGTAACTGCTTGACTCTGCTGCTGTATTTTTCGATTGTGTTGGTCGACTTGGCAGCAAATAAGGTGATGCAGTCTTTGATTTCGCCGGTTTCCGGTTTTGAATTTGGCTTGAAGCTTGACTTCGTTCGGATTTTGGGCGTAGCATCAATGTAAATTGAGTCGAAGATCTCATTTTTGGACTCTGTAACCTCGGAGATGTTAAATCCGCAAGAAGAAAAAAGGTAAAACAAAGAGGGGACGGTGAAATATGAAACATGTTCATAAATAATGTCCGTGAAATCTCCTTCCTCAAAGGCCTTCAGTGCATTTGGCACTGCAAAGAAAACATGAGTCTTTGAACCGTGTCCTAACCTTTTTCGCAAAATACTCAAGAAGTTCTTGGGATAATTCATGTGTTCAAGTTCGTGGTAGGAGAAAACAAAATCGGCTTTGTTACTCCCATCCAACTGTGAATAGAAGCTTGGGATTGATCCGACTAGATCATTTGCCTTTCGACTTTTGTCTTCAACCTCCGTGCAGAAAGGATCTAACCTTAGTCCATGGTTGTTCCCCAATTCGATCAGCAAGGAGAGAAAGTCAACCTTCCCGCCTCCTATCTCAATAATGCTCTTGTTATGCAGATCGTAACGTTGAATCAGATTGGTCGCCAGTTTTTTCGCGAAATCTTGAAAGTGGGGGGAGTAAAACAGGGAGTTATCGTAACTATGACCGTATTGGTTTTTCTCTGGCTCCAGTGCAATGTTCGTAACAAATTTGCAAAACGAACAGAACGCCAGTTTGATGTGCCCTTTGGGACAGTTAACGGCTTCATCCTTGCTTCTCCATAAGAGATTGCAGCTCGCAGGAACATCCGTCACTTCATAGAAAATCCACAATCCCGACGAATCACATAACGGACAATGAATATCTGATTGGTCATGTCGCATCGCTTCAATCATACGAGACTGCTCCGTATTCGACCAGTTGCGAGTCATGAATATTCAGCAATATTAGGGATACTTCAAAAAAAGGGTGAATAGTAAAAAGAAAGTCGAACGCGCCTCCCAGCTTAGTAGAAGCTTTCTTCCAGCCGCCTGAAGTCTCGCCCGCTTAAGCTCCAACCAACAGCCCCAACATTCTCTTTGATGTGGTCAATATTTGTAGCTTTGGGGATAGTTACTATTTTTTCTTGTGAGATGAGCCAGTTGAGCGCCACTTGAGCTTGTGTTTTCTTATATTTCTTCGCCATTTCATCTAGTACTGGAAATCCGGGTTTAGCTAGTTTCCCTTCCTCAAGAGGGGACCATGCTATTAGCATTATATTTTTCTCTCTGCAATAGGAGTGTACATCCCTGACAGACAGACCATCGAAATACGTTTTTTGAACTCGAATTAGATTATAATATACTTGATCAGCGACAAGTCTGTGTTTTTCTAGTTCACTCTGAGCTTCCTGAAACAAGTGAATCGAAAAGTTGCTGACTCCAATGAATCGGGTGTAGCCCTCATCAACACAGTGCTCCAAGGCCTTCATGGTCTCTTCCATTGGAACTGTCGGACTAGGCCAATGAACTAGATAAAGATCTATGTAGTCTGTACATAAGCGCCTTAAACTGCTCTTAATAGAAGATAGAACGTCAGCATAGTGAAGGTGTGTCCTATATACTTTTGTTGTAATGAAAAGATCCTCTCTCTTGTAAGGTTTAATAGCATTTCCCACAAGCTCCTCGGCATGTCCAGCTCCGTAGTATTCTGCCGTGTCTACATGTGTCATTCCAAAGTCAATAGCTGTCCTGATAGCGGATATTGACTCCGCGTCATTTGAGTAGTCAGCTGTATGCTTGCCGCCCATACCCCATGTTCCCACGCCTAGTGCAGGTATTCTTACACCTTTTGTGAGTTCTTTATACTCCGTATGAATTGAACCTCCCGCGACAAGACAAGTCAAAAAAAACTCCGTTCAATTGAACGCGCGCCGTCAACTCCGGCGTTTTCACCTGTTCCTCCTTGAGCAGTGCATCTGCAATAGGAATGTAACCAAAAGACATTACTGGTGTGAGGTCAAGATTCCGCAAGATCCGCGTGTATGGCGCCGGACTATTCATGAGACATTTCTCATGCGGAGGGTTTTGTCCAAACGGCCCGTGTTAACGCCTTCCTCAACATGCGAAATGCGTCTGTATCTGGGTCCTTCAAACTCCTCCAAAGTGAAACCTACTTTCTTGTAAACCTCGTGAAGCTGCTTTGCTCCTCGGTGCGCGTTCCATTGAGGCTTGAACTCGGGCAGTGTTTGGGAAATCTTGTTGAAGTTGACTCGATAGGAACGTTTGTCTGGTTCAGCATCCTTTGCGTACTCAATCCGTGAATCGGGAACTGTGTCTTTCACAATCTCAGCAAGTTCTCGTACTCGATAGTTCTCCTCGTTGATGCCGACATTGAAAACTTTGTTGTGAATCAAGTCATATGGTGCACCTAGGACAGCCATAAAAGCTCGTGATATGTCCTCAATGTGTACGATTGGACGCCACGCCATGCCATCACTCTTTAACAATACAGTTCCAGTAGTGTAAGCCCAAGCAACCAGATTGTTGAGAACTAGATCGAACCGAAGTAGAGGAGATACGCCATAGGCTGTTGCAGAGCGCAAGAAGGTTGGACTGAAACTCGAGTCCGCCAGCTTGGAGATATCTTTTTCCGAACGTATCTTTGAAACAGCATACGGTGTGATGGGTCGCGGTTTGGATTCCTCATTCACCGTGTCAGCTGTGGAGGCACCGTAGACACTACACGTTGACGAGAAGATGTAGCGTCGGACTCCGGCCTTCTTAGCCAGCTGGGCCAATTTAACCGAGGCTTTGTGATTGATTTCATCCGTTATTTGCGGATTGAAATAGCCAAGAGGGTCATTTGACAGCGCAGCCAGATGGACGACAGCATCACAGTTTTGCAAGTCGGATCGTTCAATGTCACGGACATCTTTTTTTACGTATGGAACGTCAGAGATATCACCAGTAATCGACGGATCACCGAATAAGCATCCTTCAAAAACGTCGTTATCGAGCCCAACAACTTCATAGCCGGCTCCTTCAAGCATAGGCACCATAATCGAACCTATGTATCCCTTATGACCTGTAACCAAAACACGCACGCTCTTCACCTTGCTCTTATATCGTGTTTCATTGTGGTGTAATTAGATGAGGCGGCTTCTATTTTTTGTTTGCGCTTTGCTAATAGTTAAATAGAAAGTGAAAGGAAGGAAACAGGAAATTAGGCGCGCGGGCGGATTAAATAATTGGTGTAAAATGGTTTCTATTCTTCTTTTGCCTATTTAGGCTCGAAAACGGACTCGTTTGGTAGGTGCATCTTGTCGGTGCTGAGGGATGGAAAAGCCGGAGAGTTCAAGCGCGCTGGCTTGTCCCTAAATTGGTGTAAAGTGGTTATAATCCTTATTTTCGGGTTTGGGGGCAGATTTGAGGCGCGCAGTTCTTCTTTGTTTCTTTGCAGTAGCCGCCCTTCTCAAACCTGCAAACGTGTCTCAGGCGACTGAACGGCAGGGCCACGAGCTCAACGAGTGGGTCCTCGAGGGCGGCAGTGACCTGCTTTACGGTTCTGGATGGAACATGATAGGCAAACCTGGGTCTTCCAAAACTGTTTGAAGCCGCTTTCTCCTTGACAACAAAGCCTTGACCTGCCAAACGCTCAAGATGATGCAGCAAAGTGTTATGGCTGAAGTCCACTTCGCCTAAAAGCGCGGCGAAGCTCTTGGGTTTTCCGTCTTTGAGCGCAGCTAAAATCCGTTCGTCAAAGAAGTCCATTACGAGCTTAAATAAGCAAAAACGGACTTATAACCATTTTTAACCATTTTCGGGACAAACCAGCGCGCTAAGTGAAAAAGGAAGTATTGGAAAAAGAGCGAGATAGAAACCAAGATGGAGAGTGAAGAAAAAAGCGTTCAGATCCAGGCAAGAGAGAACTTAGAAAGCGTGCGCGTACAACTTTCATTTTATCGCCTCATCTTTTTGACGATTGGGATAACTGTGCGCCTCAGGTTCAACTTGATGAATGGAACTAACTTGCGTGCAAGGCGTGAACGGTGCAGAAGGAGATTTTCTATGTCGCCGCCCATGAAAAGCCAACCTTCTTCAGTGAACCATCTAAATATCTGGTCATAACATAACAGTCGCTCAGACCACTTAAGCGGAACACTGTTTACAGACCTGAAAAATTCAGTGCAGTCCTTCCAGTTGGGGAAACTAGTCCAGTTGTCTTTTGACCAATAGGCCGACTGTTCAGCCAAATTATCCACACTTACTGCGAACTTGTTTCTGCAAAACTTTACAGTATATGCGTCCGGATGATCTCTTCTGAAAAACAGGTATTCAGGTACTTCGATTATTCGACCCATAAGACCTATTTCTGCCAGCAGATTTCTGTCCGCTCCAATGTAACCTCCAAGAAGCGGCGTCTTTCGAAATGAACTCGCACGTCCTACACCATACATAATCCCCTTTGGATAACCTATGCTGATCAAGTCGCCAAAACGTTCATGCGGCTTCCACGAACCAATTCGCCACAGCGTCCTGTGATCGTAGTTTCCCAAAAAGTGGCCATACTCATCGATGCGACCGGTCTTGGAGTGACACAAGACGACGGATGGATCCTTATTAAGCACACTTACACACTTCTGTAAAAACTCCGGAGCATGTACATCATCATATGCAGCCCATTTGAAGAGTTCACCCGAGGACAACTCAAAAACACGGTTAAAATTCCTGGGACACCCAAGATTTCTCTCATTACGATAGTAACGAATGCGACTGTCCTTGGTCGCGTACTGTCGGCAAATCCGCTGTGTGCTGTCGGTGGACGCATTATCCGAGATTATCAGCTCGAAATCCCGATATGTCTGAGCCAGAATGGAGTCTAATGCCTCTTCGAGGTATTTCTCGCCGTTAAACACAGGCATACCGATGCTTACGCGAGGCTTATTTCCGCTCAACTTTCAATGGTTCTCCATGCAGTTTTTCGCGCGCGTGCTTCCTTCACTGACTCCTGCGGCAACATGGCTTTGCATCAACATCCTTCCCGATTGCGCTAACATTCACGCATGTGTGCTCACTACAGCAAAGCCCTTAAGCATAATTCATGTTTGCGTGCCCTCTAGTGTTCTCCTGAGACATAGAAATAGATATCAGCTCACTCCTGAACCAGTATGACCCCACGAACCCTGACGCACCTGGAAGTAGAGCGCTAAGACACAAAGTAAATATCCATCCGTGAACCACGTGAATAGGTACCGTTGAACAAACCGCGTTTGCTTGCAAAGCCCGCGGCTATTGGAGCTTCACCAAATGAACCCAAATGTCAGTGTTATAATATGTGCCAGAAATGCTGAAGAGTATATTAGAAACTGCATCGGTTCAATTCTGAATCAGACATTCCAGAACTTCGAGATTATCCTAGTTGACGACATGAGCAGCGACGACACTGCAAACATAGTCTTGAAATTCAACGACAAACGAATAAGATACATTAGAAACAAAGAATGGCTCAAAATCCCCAGAAGCAGAAACAAAGGCCTAGGATACGCGAAAGGAAAATACATTTTCATCACCGACGCCGACTGCACCGTATCGCCTAACTGGATAGAAGAGGGCCTCAAATATCTAGAGCACAAGAACTGCATCGGGGTGGAAGGAAAAATCATCTACGTATCCGAAGATTATGAGCCAACCTTCTCAGATCACGTCATGGAAAACGCGTCCGGAGGGCAATACATGACCGGTAATGAGGCCTACACAGGAAAAGTGGTCTCAGCCGTTGGAGGTTTCGACGAAAAGATGGGTTCTCTTACAGACAGAGACTTTGGTTTGAGAGCATTGAAACACGGCAGAATATGTTTCAACCCTTACATGATCGCCTACCATCCTCGAGTCACCCTGACGCCAACAGCGCTCATCAAATTGGCCCCAAACATCAGAGGCAGGGTCTTTCTCTTCAAGAAATTCGGAGAAAGGAAATTTATGTTGTGGCGGATACTTTTCCCCTATAGACTAGCAAAAGCGTTCTTTCCCCCTTTGACCTTCGCTAGTCTATTCTTCGCAAGATTCAGGACTGCAGACGATTTCAGATTATTACCCTACACCTATGTTTATGCCGTTTTTGAACGCCTGCAATTGTGGAAAACCAGTGCAATGGAAAGAGTTTTCCTGATTTAGCTCGCACTCAAATTCATAGCTCCATCGGATTTGGGCTGAGTTGAACATAAATGAACGCGCGCTTCTAATGTATTTTCCCTCCTTTAAAGGGCTTGGCGCGCGCTCTCAGGCGTAAGAATCCAAAGTTGCCATTTTGCACAGCGCGCACCGCGCGCTACAAAGATACACCTAGGCTAAAGACATATCATGTGTGCACAAATTTCTGCCCACCGCTTGCCTTGTTCAGAAAAAAACCGTATCGATTCCGGCTTTAACCATACATAGACATGTGTCAGCCTGTCCGGGTCACTTGAAACGAGTGTGGTGAGAAGACAAATGCTTCATTGACCGTAACAAGGAAGAAGTTAGTGCGAAACGGCGGAGCGCTTGCGGCTTCTTAGCCATTCAAGGTATTGTTCATCAACCTTCTTGGATGCTTCCAACAGAGTGTTATGTTCTGACAATGATGCCAAAGAAGCTCTGTCTTTTGGAAGACACTTTCCTTGTATTCCCCCTCGCGCGTCCAATATCTCCGTATTCCATTTGGTGTTGCAAGCCTCCCGAACTTCTTCAAAATCTAGCGCCATATCTTCACAGATCATCTTGAGCTCTTCGGCAAAAGCTATCTGGACATAACGGTAAGCATTTTCAGATATCTTGCACATCTCCGATTCCTCAATTGAAGATACTTCATGTAAATGGATATCAAGCAAATTGCTGTAGAACTCCTTTCCTGACTCCAAGCTATCCTGATTGACTGCTCCAATCACCCGCCGTTGCCTGACTCCATGGTTGACAGGGTCATCGGCCCAGTATCTGTGCGGAACATGCACCAGCTTAACGCCTCCATGAAAAATCGAATTGTAGATCTTCCTTGAAGTCCCAGGAAAGATCGTACTCTCAATTGACACGAGGCTCCCCTTGTTAGTCTTAGAAGAGATCTTCTTCGAGATTTCAAAGACAGCACTCAAGTCAGGCTGCCCACTTACGTTCCAAGTGGAAACGCATATAACGTACACATCTACATCAGGAACCTTTTGCCATTCAAAAAAGGCGCGTATTCCCTGCTGGCTAGCTCTCTTTGCAGCATCTTCGTTAATATCATAGCCAAATACCTTCAATCCTTTGTCTCGACTGTATTTTGCTGTCGACATACCTATTTCACCGAGACCAACGACACAGATCAACATTTCTCAACACGCTCCGCCAGACACCATACGAACGACAGATTCAGACGCCATTTGTAAACGCACGCCTCTCCGAGCCCAACTACCCACAATTTCAAGACCTAATCACACCATTTGTAAAGGGTGGAAACCTGAACCGTTTCGAATTGCGCGCACCACTTATGTTGTGCCATAAGGTTCACTTATCCACTTGAAGTCGATAAAGCTTTCTCAGATTAAGAGAACCTTTTCTCTAGCGCATGTTTTCCAAAATTGCAGACGTTCCTTGACAACGTAGACGTATGTGTACGGTAACAGTCTAGCGCGCACGAGTGCAAAGTGATAGACTATCGACCATTCTTAGTTACTATTCATATATTTGAGCAGGATGCGAAGGCAGCAGATACGCGATTGGTTTCCTTCTCTGGACTATGATGCGAAGAATCATGCGCTCGATCACCAGAACTGATACTGGACCCAGTGACTAAGCAGAAACACGTGAAAACAAGCGCGAGCGCGCGCTCTAAAACAATCGATCGTGCGCGCGCCATCCTCGGAACCTGCGTGAGCACTTCGTATGCCTCGGAGTTCTGATCTGACGTGCTGCGATTCTTTTTTTTGACTTCGTGCAAGCTGATATGTTTGCTTCTTCTTGGCTTGTACTATTTCTCCCAGTGAAAACGTTCGTGCAGTAGCGCGCGCGGAGTCTACCGTCTAACCAATGACCACAACACCATCAGAAACGCGAGTTATGTAGGCATATCTATTGGCAACTGTAACTACACCTTGATTGAAAGTAACGTAGTGGTTTTGAATCGGGGTGCATAGAATTATGGGCTAATGCTCAACAACGGAACAATCAGCAACAGGGTGATAAGCAACATTTTCGTGAACCCGGGCACAAACGCTTACGGGGTGCAGATTCAGGCGCGTCAATGGGCAACACGTTTATTCTGAATGATTTCGCGCTGTGCACGAACAAGTTTGAGAATTGCACAAGCTTCAGGTTCGCCTACAACTACGCGCGCACTACCCATAAAAATCACGGCTTCTCAACGATGAACAAGAAGGAACCAGCGGTCCACAGTTTCCTAGTCAGTTCTTCTGCTTCTGGATTGAAGAGTTTGCCCAGTTTCCACCATATTCTATGACTTACACGTGTTGGAACTACAAGAGCTCCAGCGAGAATTGTGGGCATTTTGGGAAATAGGCTCATCGTTGCCTGGGCCCTGAGAACGTCCCAAGTAGGATGAGGACTGATACAATGCACATGGAATCCCGCGTTTTCGAAAAGGTTGCGGTAGCCAAGATGTGTAGCATGATAATAGCTGTTGCCGTGGAAAGGTTCAAGGAAAGCGGCACTGCCTAAGAATTTCGCGTGCGGTTTAAGAAGACGGTATGCTTCAGTCATAGCAACGAAAGGATACTGCAAATGTTCGATGGCGGCGCGGCTGAACATGAAATCGAACGATTCATCCTTGAACGGTAGAGCATGAGCATCGCCTCGGTACGTTGCCTCGTCCGACTCATAATCTACCCCGACATATTCGTATCCTGCATGTTCAAAAACTGGCCTGTGCCTCGTGTCGCCGCATCCCAAGTCAAGCATCAAACTCTGGCTAGAAACAGCTTTAGGAATGTAGCTCGCGAGTTCCCTGGGGATACCGTCAGGCACTTCAAAAGCCCATTCGGGCTTACGGTTCATCAACAGTATATCGAACGGCTCATTATCCTTTTTAATACTAGGAGTCAACATGAACGATACGGTGATGTTCTTGTTCTGTTTAAGTCGAAAGTCAACCTGGCCATTCGCATTCCTAGAATAGACCAAGTGGCAACGACTGCATTCTGCACCCTGAACACCGTCAAATAAGATTCCGCGACACTGAGGACAGCAAATAACACTGTGCACATCAATTACCTCGCATACTCTGGAAATCCATGTGACACCAGAAAATTCAACAGTTCCAAGGCTCGTTCAGTTCTCACATACAATGTGCCATCATGACACACAAGACCTCGACGTTCTAGATCACCCAACAACCATCCTATCCTCATGTACGTTGTCCTAACCATCCCGCACAACTGATACTTGCGTCGCCCGCCCCTATCATCCTACAACATCAGCGCGCTTAACTCAGCCGATATATACTTTGTAGCGCGTGTGCCTTTTCTATTCCTTTTTGTGTTCGCATATATCGCACGCGCTAAGAAAAAGCTGGACTTATTAAAATCTATTTTCGTCTGAGTTTAGCAACAAGCTAGCGCGCATGCGTGTTCCTAAAATGGTTAAAAATGGTCTTAATTCCTCTTTGGGGATTTGGGGGCAGTTTTGAGGTGCACATCTGTTTTGCGGCGCGATTTGGCTGAAAGCCCCTGCTTTTTGCCATGCCTCGACAGTATCAAGATTCGTATTTCAAACAAGCCCATATTGGACCCGAACGGCTAAAAGAGGAATAAAAACCATTTTACACCAATTTCGGAACAAGCATGCGCGCTAATCTAGAAAACAATCGATCAATCAACTTATTACTGCTTTAAAACCGAATTCAAGAACTAGCATGCACACCTATTTGGACAATTTGAAAACTTTTCTTCCATTCTTTGCAGTATATATCAGCTCAGACTTGTTCAAAGATGTATGTCGCAACAAAAAGTCACCGAATTCAGTCTCAGTATAATTTACGTAGCCATCTTTCATTTGATCTCGATCGATCGATCGACCTAAATGTGACTCAAAAAAAAGCTCATCCATTTTCAAATTTTTCAACAGGTCTTTCAATTGAAAAAACTCTGTTTTCCTTTTCAAGAAATGATGAAATATGTTTAGAGCTAATACAACGTCAAATTTCATGGTTTTCACAAACTCTACCTCAAACACCGACCTGTTGATTGCCTCGAATTTTTTGTTTTCCGCAATCCTTATTTTTTCCGACATTCGAAATATGACAGGGTCTTGCTCAATAGCATAGCAATGGTAACCCAAATCCTCGAACTTGTGGCAAAAGAAACCTAGATTTGCACCTATATCAAGCATGATACCTTTTTCTTTTCCTAAATGACGTTCAATCGATTCCATAAGGTCTTGGCAGTTATGATCATCCAGATCATAGGGTACATCTGCAAGATCGGGGTGAACTATTGGCTGATATAGTTTGCCTTTTGGTTGTTGTTGAGCATAGGAAAACACAAATTCTCTGAACTCCTGCCATTTTTTGTGACGAACAAAAACCATTACAGGCACATATTTGATTCCAAGGATTTTAGCTATGGAAAGTCTATGTACTCCGTTTTGGAAAAGATATTCCCCATTTCTTCCAATATTTACGTCAATTTCATCATACGTAGCATTATCGCAAATATTGCGATTGAGACGATATCCATTATTTTTTATACTTTCGATCAGCGAGTCAAGATACTTACACCGCTTATCAAGGTCATCCTTATTTTTGATGCTCCAAGCGCGCTCGCTTCCTGATTCAACTGCTTCAAGGACCAGTTCATAAAACTTTGTATCCCGCCATTCCACACCCTCCCGGATCCTTCTCTTGAAGGCTTCATAAGTAATTAGATCAGTGAATTTGTAATTTGATATATCCCAATCACCGTCGACAACTTCTCCCCGCATTTTTTCTTCAAAAACCCTACCCACAAAAGGTGTTGTTTCTACATCCTTTTTTTTCCGGTAATTCGTATGATACACAATTCTCTGGGTTGAAATCCAATAGACTGTTGCTGGATTTGGAGTATTCTTATGAGTAACAAACGTCAATTTTGTTCTGAAAAGAAGAAATCTTGCTTCGGCTGTGATCTTAAACACAATATATCGTGGTTTCTTCGGAAGTTTGTATATTATGCCCACTGCGAAAATCCTAAATTTTGTGGGGAGCCTCATAATTCACAACACACAAATTCAATTTATTGTTAATCAGTTGTGGTCCTTGCAAGCGCTACAAATTCTTATAGGACACCTGCATCGTACTCAGTTCCTCTGTAGACACTACAAAGCGGTGGGTGCATATAGCTTTGAAGCAAAAATAGAGATATTTAAGAACCAAAAATCTAAAATTCGCTCGGTCAAAACTCACAATATTTTCTTCTGGTTTTTAGATAAAGTTCAAACTTTTCTAGATTTAAGATTCGTTGAGGATGATAACGTACTTCAGGTACAGAAGATTGCTGTTTTGCCAACTGTTTGATCTGAGGACTGGTCATGTTTATGATCAATTTATCAAATGCCTGATTACATTTATCAATAGATAAATTCAAACTCTTACAAACAAGCTCAGTATTGTGGTTCCAAGCATTGAATGGCGGTATAAAAATCTTAACCCTTACATCAAAAAGTTCTTTCAGTGATTTTACTCCTACAGATAACTCTTCATACACCTTGTTTGGAGACATGTTATCATATTTGTAATGATGCAAACCATGAAGCGCGGGAATCGCCGCATATTTATTAAATTCAGAATCCAATATTCTTAGAAGTTGTTTGTTATCTCCAATGTATTTCTCCCCAGTCATTCTTTTCAATCGATAGTTAATGAAAAAGCCGTATCTTGTCAGAAAATGCATTTTCCAAAGGGGGAAAAAGTGCTTAGTCCATAGTTTTTTGCCTTCACCAAAAGGAGTAATGCCTATTAAATGATCGAAGCCATATTGTCTGATTATTTGACATATTCTTGCAAACTGATTGACATCGCTATCCACAAATACATCATCACATCGAATCATTGCAATCTCTCCCAACACTGAAAGTTCTTGTGGGCATCTGCGCGCGCGCTATAATCAACTATTGAAACGTCTAATTAACATCTCCAAAGTATCTACCATCTTCTCTACAGTGTACTTTCTTTTGTACAACAAATAGGATAACGATGCTCTTTCATCCAGTCCGCTTTGAGATGCTTCAAGGTTATCGATTACCTCTTGCAGGTCGCCTTGGTCTTTGCTGAAATAGATAGCTGCGTCCTCTGCAACTTCTTTGTTATATGGACTGCCAAAGGCTAAAGTCACATTTTTGCAGCTTAGCGCTTCAATCAAGGAAGGATTTGCTCCCCCTACCTCATGGCCATGAATGTACGCAAAGCAATTATGCCTCAACATCCTTTGAGTGCTTGGGTCAAAAATTCCGCCTAAAAAGATAATCCTGTTATCCTCACGTCTCAAAAGTCCACGGATATAATCGTTGCTCTTGAGAGGACCGACTATCACCAATTTCCTCTTCGACCTAGTCTTCTTGAACTCATCTACAATTAACTGTATATTGTTCTCGGGTTCTAACCTTGCGATTACCAGATAATAACCACGTGCAGATAAGTTAAATCTTGTCAAACCTTCCTTATCTAGTGGTTGAATTTCCTCCACTCCAATTGGAACATAGGATGGAGTGGTCCCAAAATTCTGTCTATAGTATTCACCTATTAGAGGCGAATCAACAATTATTAGATTTGCCAATTTGGAGTTTAATCCAGCGAATTGCTTCAATTGGTACCTCAAAAGAGCCCCAAATTTTCTTCTTTTCCATTCCATTCCATCAACATTAATAAAGACAACCCGTCTCAAAAGTCGCGGTATTATAAGTGGAGGTGGAAAATAGCAACCCAGCATTAGAATCAGGTCAACTTGTAAAGAAGACCATAATATCGAGAGCGTATCATACAAAAAGGGTTCGGAAAAGTTTCGAACACTCTCAATTATAGGAAAATAGACGAGTTTTGCTCCGTAATAATCTTGGGAAGACTGTAGCTTGAGCAATTTTGTTTCGCAACTCACATAAACTTCGAAACCTCTTAAGCTCAATTCACGACTGATGGTTTTTGCCATCGTCTCAAAACCTCCGTATTTCGGCGGAAGTCCCCTGGTTCCTACGATTGCGACAGATCGTATTCTTTTCATGTTGACCCATTTTCACCTTGAATAGCGAGACTGGAGGGTAATATGACCTTCATTTCTGCCGCCACTAGTAATAGCGCGCGTGCTGAAAAATCGGCCTCAATTGCTAAACAAGATTTTGTTTCCAAATATGCTTTTGGAAAAACTGGCCAAAGCCTATTTCACCACATGATTCTATTACGCGCGCGCCATTGATGCTGAGGGTAGTCCCCGTATGAATGGCAATAGGAGTCGGACCGCCATATTGTTTGGAATAGTCTGAAACAAGCTAATTAGCGGTTATCAAACCCGTGGCGCGTGTGACAACCAAATGGTTCTATTGTTTTCAGAAGATTATATACAAGCGATGACCTGGAAATATCCCGCGCGTGCGCAGATCATTTTGAAAAAATACAGGAGAAATTGCCAGAGTTATATATCAAATTGAAATGATTGACTTCAAATTCTCTAAATGATTCCTCAACTGAGCTATTGGCTGCCAAAAAACTCTTTGCAAGGCCTATGGTGTAGACCACATAGGTGTAGTCAGTTATATTTTCGGGAAATTTCCCTAGAGATGTATCATCCCCAAATCTAACAATGTCGCTGGGAATTTTACCTATCAAATATTGCTCAACTCTGAAGTGTGAAAGTATACTTGTCGGAGTAGTCCAATTAATATCCTCTATCATAAAATTTGCACATTGATACTCTGCCTTTGTCTGAAAGAAAATTTGTTGATCATAAAACGTTTGGTGCATCAAAGTAAACGTAAACAGAACCAGAAGAACCAGAAAGATAGTTTTAAGATATTTTTTAAACTTGCCTTCACAAAGGTAAGAGGCTCCCAGAGAAACAGGGATACAAATCAGAAAATAGGAACGATTAGAAAATTCATGATAAGCACTAGGGCTAATTAAGAGACCCACAGTAAACATAGCCCCAACTAGCAGCATAGCATAATCTGTTCCTCTGAGTTTTCTTCTTCTAAGAAGAATAATGAAACCGAGACCTGTAATGAGTGCGGTTGTGATCACTGCAGTTCGGGAAAAGAGTTGAGCTATGACTTCGACATAAGGTTTGGGAGCTATTGAACTGGCTGTCGTCAGTGTTGCTATGCGAGAACCAATTTCTAGGAAAACAGGAATTGTAAGTTGCCTTACATATTTAGCAAACGCTACATTATAACTTTCGACTAAAATGTAAATAATTGATGTTGTTATGAAGAGGTTTAGATATTTTCTGCTTTTCTTCAAAAAATACATAACAAGAGAGTAGATGACAAAGAGCAGAGGTACCAGTATATGTGTGAATGTTATGCCGACAAAGACAACTACCATTGCCAGAAGGACTTCGTGTTTTCCAGATAGGTTATCAAGATAAAGAAGGAGAAGAATGAGGCATAAAGAAAGCGCAAAAGGTGACCAGAACTCAAAGATAGTGAGGGGTATTAATATGATGAAAAAGGCTATCACTGCGGTATATGCATTCGTTCGGATCCTTGAGACATGAAGATATATGAAGGAAGTGATAACGGAGCTTATTGCGCAATATAATATGAACTCGAAATATCTCAGATCTAACCCTGTTACTGAAATAGCTATTTTGTTTAGTATGAAGAAAAGTGGCCATTCATAGTAATAGTGATATTGATTTAAACTAAGATCTCCAGTTGAGATGAAATATTCCGTCAAACCCCTGAACTGGTTAGTGTCTGAGCCGGGAATCATGTAGTAAAAATATGCCTGAGAAAACATCAGCGAAACAGTGCCTATAGCCATTGCCCATCGTAAGCTCTTGTTTTCAGTTTTCATTGCCACTATGAAAAATGAAACAAACAGTATCGCCAAGCCTATCCAATACAAGTATGAGAAATGATTGTATACAAAATCATATGGTGAATCTATTGATACTGGATAACTTAAATACCATGAAAGGAATAGGAAGATGATTCCTATACACATCGGTATCAATGTTAGCTTCAGTTTTTGCACAAATTCACCATCCGGCCAACCCATAATAGTAACGTATTAGAGAGAATAACGCCAATACTAGGCACACCTTTAGGACGCATTTCAAATTCAAAGTCCCATTTTTGAAGCGAAGTATGATCAGCACATAGACACAGGTACAGCGCGCGCTAAACCAATCTGGTACCAATATCGCACTTGATAGAAAACCACGTTACTCTAAGAATCAATAGTTAACAGAAAACAAAAGTATCATTAGTAAATCAGTAGAATAACGCCAATGCAAAAGGTCTCACCAAAACCCAAAGCTTCCGCGCGCGCTTTTTTTGTTATCTATTATAAGATAACTATAATTTATGTTGGGTTGATATACAACTCAGCATCCGCAAACCAAGCTCTACCAGGCTCCGAACCACCGTAAATTGTTCCTGTCGATGGGTTGATTGTTCCTGACCAAACTTGCAGCCACATAACAAATGAAGTTACCTTTGTGGGAGTAATTGCAACTCCTCTTGAAGTTGTATTAAAAGTGGTTGATGGAACATAAAAGTCAATAGTTCTTAGAGTCCATCCTGGCGTTCCCCAATGAACGTATTGGTCCCTTTCATCCGTGCCAGCAGGGTTATGCGGGTTAATGTATGTAGCTTCGTCTATACCCCAGACAAGATTGCTTCCGCCATAAAGGTCTATGCCAGGACGTGCGCCTGACCATTGGTTTGTATCTGTAGTACCATTGGGAAGATTGTTGCTGTCAATTTTAATCCAGCATTTGGCAACGATGTGGTCTCCTGGCTTGCAGTTGTACCATGTACCGTCACATTCACGGTCATTGTTTATGTCGACGCCATCAACGTGAGGTTCAAGGCGGATGCTTGGTTTTCCAGCGGTGCGTTCAACACTTGTATCTAAGTGTATGATTCCTGGAACGTCACCTGAATAAATCAAGTGCCAGTCGTCAGGAATGACAGCCAAATTTACATTCGAGGGCGAGTAAGTGATGCTTCCTTGAGAGAATATAACGGCCTGTGATGAACTCTGTGCTCCTGCGATATGTTGGAAAAGAGAATAACACACCATCAGGCAGAAAAGAAAGGTAAGACATTTTCTCTTTTCCATTAATCATACATCCGCTCGCGATACAATTTTCTGAAGCTCTTTCTGTATCGGATGTAGTAAGCTTCAATATAAAGAATACCGTAGAAGTGCTCAACATAAATACATTGCCAACTCCTATTTGAAATAATAGACTGCGCATAAATTATATCTTGACAACCTTATCACAAAGCTCACCAATTTCGGCTCTGTAGCTCGCCTTACTTTCGTCGAAGGCTATTTGTTTCATGATTCTGGAGAGCGAAATCGTAAGCCTTTATGGCAAGAATTGCCCTCCATTTTTCCTCAGTTCCTAAATCGATAGAAGATAATTCTCCAGACTCCCTGCCACTTTTTCCCACGTATATTCTCTTTTGACGATTTCCCGACCGATTTTTCCCCGTTCCTTAAGAGAGTCCTTGTTAAGATAAGCATATTCTATTGCTTTTGCTATTTCCATTGGGTTGACTGACGAGATATATATACCGCATGTTGCTTTACCTATGACGGCCCGATGAGCTGGAATGTCTGTCAAAATAACAACTTTTTCCATAGCCAAGTATTCCAAAAGTTTTATTGGGCTCTGAAACCTCCAATACGGATGATCTGGTAATGGAACGATGCCTACGTCACACATGCTAATAAACTTCGGAACTTCCGACTGGTCCACTGGATTGCCGATAATAACGTTTTCTTGAAGACCCTCGGTCCGAATCAAGGCGCTTAGCTTAGAAGCTAAGGGTCCAGTTCCCAGAAGAAAGAAGACAATATTGGGATATTTAGGTAGTAATATTTTCAGGGCATCAATGGTTTCTGTCAATCCACGGGTGGAAGTAAAAACTCCATGATAAAAAACAACAAATTTCCCGGTTAATCCAAACTTCCTTTTGAGTTCCACACTCTCTGAGATGAAATTTTTGGGATTAAATAGACTATCGGAAACCCCAGATGTCCATACTCCCACCACGTCAGGATTTAAGTCGAAGTCGTTGCAGACTTTCTTCTTCATTGTGGCAGTAATGATTGTTATGCCGTCAAACAACTTCTTAGCTATTAGAATAGATACGGAGAACCAGAATCTTCGTTGAAAACCTCGAAAGCCCACTATATCAACGGGAGTAGTTCTTATATCCAAAACAAACTTTGCCTTTTTGAACTTGGAAATAAAGAGCCCGGGTAAGGAAGTAAGAATATGAATGTCAGGGTCGAAAATGATAAAATTGGGCGTTGAAATGATAATGAAGACAGGAAGATAGATGAATAGCACGAGGGTAAACATAATCGGCGAAACCACTGGCACATATCTTAAGGGAACAGAGACTATGCGCACTCGTGGATCTTCGATTTGAGATGCATTCCTTGATCGAACCGCTATGAGACTAGGTTTATGTCCAAATTCTGCAAACTGTCTTAAGATGCTTAAAAGAGCCGTTTTATGAAGGTAAACGTCCAAAATTGTAAAGCTCACCCAAAGAGTTGATATCTTTTGGGAATTGATCGTGTTCTTTCTTTTCAGGGAAACCATCACTTCGCTCGCACCGCTATTCTTTAAGCACCACCGGACTATACTGTTTATCTATGGCTTTCGCATATTCTTCTAGAATTCTCGCGCGCGTGCCTTACCCTTAGCGATTTACCCCTAAATGCTCTGGATAGTCTCCATGTACTTATCAATGTATGCTTCAGGCGAGAAGTTTTGCTCATAAATGTGTTTTATTTTCTGTGATGAAAATTCCTTCCTTGAAAAGTTTGCTAAAATATCTTTAAGTCTGCCCAAGTTGTCGAAAATCAGTTTTCTATCCACTTTCAATATGATCTCTGGTAATCCACCATTGTTGGAGGCTATTACTGGAGTGCCAACAGAGAGAGCCTCTAAAGCTACCAAAGGTGCGTTCTCCGGCCAAATTGAAGGAATTATCAGCGCTAAAGCGTTTTTGTACAAGGAGTACAGCTTCTTGTCATCAACAAAGCCTGCATAGGAAACGAAACTGCTTAGCGAATTCCTCTTAATAAAATCTATAATATGATTCTTGAGACTTCCATCCCCTACTATAACCAATTTTGCATTCAGCTCACCTGTATGTTCTTTGAACAGTTCCAGAAGATTCAAGATGCCTTTATGTATCTCCAACATTCCAACAAAGAGGAAATAATCCGAATGGCCTATCGGAGAAATATCCTTAGGAGGAGATGGTACGAAATTTGGCAACGTGACACTTTTCACGTCAATTTCTTGTGCCAGCCTTCTTCGAACGTAGTCGCTTGGAGAAATAACAAGATCTATACTTTTGATTGCCGTCTTGAAGCTCCTAAAAGATCTCCATATTTGAGGGGACCTCCCACACTTCAAGGCACAGAAGAAGCACGAACCTCCGTCACAGATTTCCGACCCATTTTTTAATTGGTTATTTTGCTGGCAGACCAACCAATAGTCATGTGCTGTGTAAAGGTTGAGGTAACGCCTCCGTTTCTTCAAGAGGCCATAGCCCAGCAAGGAAATATTATGGTGGTGAACCACATCTGGCTCAATTTCATTAACTAGTCCATCAAACCTTTTGCTTATCAGAGAAGAATTTCCCAAGACATATGCGACGTATGAACTTGAATTAAAATGTGTCTTGATAGTGTGAGTGTAAACTTGGTCTGGCTCAGCCTTCTCAGGAAGGCTTTTCCTTTTAACCCTATAAGCATCCAAGCTATGGAAGACATGCACTTCATGACCTCTTTTCACCAATTCCTCGGCCAGATATTTAACATGAACAGCATCTCCACCGACATGATACGGTGGGTAATAAGTCGTCGACAACAGAAACTTCAAAGTTTCCATTTAAAAGCCCCCGTGCACATCAGTCATTTTATGTAGCAGATAATTCTTCGCTATTTTAGCGCGCTAGCGTGTTCCTAAATTGGCTAAAAATGGTTTTTATTCGCTTGTTGCGTTTTGAGAATGACTTTTGGGCTTCGCGTTTGTTCTTGATTTCTTTGAGGCTACAGGGCTTCTCAAACATGTGGAAGCGTGCAAAAAGGAATTAAAACCATTTTAGACCATTTTCGGAACACGCATGCGCGCTAAGATTAGCACATTCTCTCTATTGTGTGAAGCTCGCACGCTTCAACAACTAGACACCGCTCCCAAGTGATTATTGCATGTTAGATGAAGCGCTGTCAAAGGAAGAAATATCATTCAACGTACCACCCAAAAGGCTTTCTCTGACAATCAACCTCAAGATTCGGAATCCATCCTTGAAGGAATTGAGATTGGATGTTCCGTACCGTCGTGCGCGCTCAAAACTGGGAACTTCCGCAACTTTGATTCCAAGCTCCTTTGCTCTAATACATATTTCTGTTTCAATTTCAAAGTCCTTGCTTGTCAAGCGTGGAAAAATTCTCTTAATTGTCTCCTTTCTAAATGCCATGTAACCATAGCAGAGATCAGTATACTTTGTCAAAAACAGAAAATTCAAAACACCGACAAGCAACTTGTTTCCTACTTTCCTCATGGCAGTTATATCGTCGGATTGACCCTTGGGCAAGAACCGAGATCCCTTGACAATTTCTGCTCCTGATCTTATCGCATCGACAAAGGAAGGGATTTCCTCAGGATCCATTGATCCGTCTGCATCCAAGATTATGATTATGTCACCGTCAACGTAACCATTGCCAAAAGCCTGGCGTAGAGCTGCCCCTTTCCCCTTCCCGTGTTGGATGACAACCTTTGCGCCGAGCCTTTCGGCGCTTTCAACCGTACCATCAACAGAGTTACCATCTATAATCAGAATGTCACGGCAGCCTACCTGTTTCAACTTGCAGATAGTCTCGGTGATGTTCCTAGCTTCGTTCAAGGTCGGAATAATGACGCTTAGTCTAGCATCACCGTTGCCCTCGATTTTCACCTTCTCCATTCTCCTTTCAACGCCCCCTTCAATTCATTCGATTTGTTATAGCTTCTGCGCGCGCGCGCGCTTCATACTCAGTTCTATTAAGGGGAGAAGTCGCATAAATATGCTTATGGAAGATACTTCCATCTCTTCGAGACTACTCTGGTTGCTTAACGAAAGCACACCCAAATCCCAGCAGGACAACAGTACCCGTGCCAAAACAGCCAAGAGAAATGTAAGCCTGTCACTCATATGAGGCAACTATTTATTCAATCATGGCCTACGCCAATATGCGAACACCATTCAACCAACTCTGACAAGCCATCCTGAAGTGTGATTTCCGTGTGAAAACCCAAGAGTCTGCTAGCCCTACCTATGTCGCCCAAGCAATGCCTGATATCACCCTGTCTTCGTTCGGCAAATACTGGCTTCGGATGCTCCTTGCGGGTTACTCTCTGTAGTATCCTCGCCAATTCATATATCCCAACTGCAGCACCACTGGCAATGTTAAACACTTCTCCGACCGCATTCTTGGTTTCCAACGCCAACATATTCGCTGACACTACGTCATCCACGTGCACAAAATCCCTAGTTTGTTTTCCATCACCTTGGATAATGAGCGTTTTACCGTTAAATAATTGGTTTACAAACGCAGTTATCACTCCACTGTACCCGGATGCTAAAGCCTGTCTAGGCCCATATACATTAAAATACCTCAAAGAAACAGTCTCTAGACCGTACAATTCATTGAAAATGCGAACATAGTTCTCTGCAGCCAGTTTTGAAACACCGTACGGAGAAATAGGCCTAGGAAGCATGCTTTCTCTCTTCTTCGCAGGTTTTGTGTTTCCATATACAGCCGCCGAAGAAGCAAATATGAAGCGCCCAACGTCAGAGTCCAAACAGGCTCTAAGCAGATTGAGAGTCCCCACGACATTAACATCGTTGAACAGGAGTGGATTCTCAATTGAAAGCGATACATTCACCAAGGCAGCTTCATGAAAAACTGCATCCACACCCTCAACAGCCTCCTTAACCAAACGCGTATCCCTAACATCTCCGCGAACAAGACGGAAACCTCGCGCATTCCTGTGACTCGATATGTTTTCCATCTTCCCATGGGAGAAATCATCTAGGACCGTGACATCAAATCCTTTATGCAGTAACCTGTCTACGAGGTGACTGCCGATGAAACCTGCACCACCCGTCACTAGAACGTTAGAAAGCCTTGCCATTCGAGACCACACAAACAAACAGGAATATCTACCCTGTTATGTTCAACCATAAACCCACAAAACGATTGTGAAATTGAAATGTATTCGAAGCGACGTTGTATATCCACAGCTCCATAAATAACTCGTAGAAATACCCCTCGGCCTCATCGTCCCATGCGGCCGGCCTGTCCACGCTTATTGGGACACCGTTCATCCTTAAACCACCGACCACCGATCGATTCTGCTCAGCTGACACTTGGAAAAACGAAAAAGTCAACGGCTGCTCCCAGCTCTGTCCATCCTGCAGAAACACACGGTACTCGTACAGCCCCGGCAACGAACTGGGCACGCCGGCCGTTGCATCAGGCAAAGACTCAGATTGATTCGCAAACTTCACGATGACTTCATAATAAGCCGAACTGCTCAAATGATTGTCAATCCCCAGATAAACCAAGCAACTCTCATTCTCTCTAACGTTAAACGGATAGTCTTCAGCCATATGCCCTGAGCCTAAAACCCAAAGCTCCGAAAACTTCTCCCCACTTGGAAGATACACTACTAAACTTAAAGCTGGAGTAGCAAAAAGCAAAACGCCAACCAAGCCCACAGCGGCAAAAACAACCTTGTAGTCCTCAAGCTTCATTATACACCACCTCAGGCTTCCTGCTCAGCGTCTTCTCAACATGGCCGCGCTTGAACCGCCGCCAAACGAGCGCCAAAACAGAAACAAACACAGCAATGCCGCCCACCGAAAAAGTGAGAACCATCCAAAAAACCGTATGTGCCCCGTCCAAGGCCGACGTCTTCAAAGCCTCAGCCTCGGTTCTTACACTTTCAGCAATTCCGACACATTGGTCAGCCTTGCTAGCAGCCTCGCTTGAATTCCCGTTTCCAAGCTCGATTTCAGCCTCCGCCAGAACAGCCCCAGCTTCATTCAGCCTCACAATCAAGCCTGAAACGTTCGCCCCAGCCTTCTCAGCATCCAAAGTAGCGTTGAAAGCCTGGCGAACCGCAGCATCCGCGTTTTCAACACTCCCCGAAGCATCATCAGCTCCCTTGGCAAACGGCGACCCGTACGAGAGCAAGCCCGCAACCATCAGAACCAACAACAGCCAAGCAAAACTCTTAGCCCGCTGTCTGAGCAGACCAGTCACCTTTGGCGTTTCCTCCCACTCACCGCCTTAAGCTTGCCATTCCTCAAAGGCTGACACATCCTCTTCAAAATCTCCTTCTCATACAGGACGCTCTGAAGTTCGCTGTCCAACTTCGAGTATCTACCAGATAAATCATGGTATTTTTCGAGAAAATCCTGACCCTTCTCAGTAACTTCGAAGCCCACATCGTTCAACCGCAAGAAACCAACCTGAACCGTCCTCCCCAAGTACTTCTCAAAAAGCCTGTAACTCAAGTTCGCAACACCCATAATCCGAGTCTTCTTCGAACCGCTGCCAGCAGCATGCAGAATATCCGCTATGATCCCAAGCCCATCCCTATACTTACCCATTGAAAACACAACCAAACACAAACAGAACAGCGGAAAACAGATTATCTAGGGCAAGACACACGCGCTACTTATGAAACGTCACTTGTGAAGCCAGCCCCTGCCGCCCTTCTTCATATGCTGCCCATCCTTCTTACACTTGGACTGACCGTTAACGAAGGCTCTGGCCCTCGAGTGAGCAGCCCTGCCCACTTGCGTCCGAACAAACTTGCCCCACCCCCCGACGTCAGGATCAGGAGAATAAACCAGACCCTGAGACGCGTAAACCGCCATTATCTGCGAGAAACTCGGAACCTTCGCGTTCCTCGTCGCAAAAATAACGTGGCCGCGACTCGTAAAAACCAACGGGTAATCCCGAACAGAAACCCCCTCAGCCCTAACCCTGTCATCAAACCGCTCCGTCCACAAGAGCCCCCACTCCTCCTTAACCCTACTCCGAAACACATCCCGTTCATCTCGACTCCCAAGCTCCACTAAACCAATCCCTCCCTGACAGGAGCGGAAAAGAAGACCTTATCAACCAAGTTACAGCCGTCCCCGATCTCTATCTCCTAAACCCTTCAAGTTGAAAACCTACTATTTAAACAATATTCTATGTAACATCTATGCAAATGTTCTAGAACAATGTCCCATATCTTCCACGACAAAAAATATCATTCACACCCAAACGCAACACCAAAAGCATCATAACGAAACACAGCGGAAAACCTGAGAATTGCAACAAACGTTTCAATCCCAGCCGCCGCCAAACGCTGCAAATACTTTGCTTCGGTCCTAAACTCCAACCCGCAGAACCGAACCAGACTTACCATAACATGCAAAGATACACCTACATGTCAAAAACACTTATCTCCCCCATCATGCCAAGCTCCATTCAGGCATAATCTTGAAACTGCCTAGAAACATACGCGTACGCAACAGAGCAGTTATACTGATACTTCTCCCCGTCACAACCCTCCTCTGGCTAATCGGATGGACCCTCTATTGGACAGGCTCCAAAAACCAACACCCCAAAACCAAACCCACGTCACAAACAAACACGACAGTAACCACAACCATACTCCTAGAAGACGAAGAATACAACACGTAACCCACGCCGGCCGCCAGAACTTCGCAGGGACGCATCAGAACCGCCGATTCATGTACTCCAGAACACCAAACACACCTTTTCTGCAAAAACCAGAAACCCAAGCCACCAAGCAAACGCACGCGCGCTACACACACGCACAACAAAACCTCAACAAACCACCCGTTTTGAGCCTCAAAAAAACACGAATTGAGTACTCAAAAGCAAGGGCTTCCTCACCACAGCGCCATCACATCGCAAACCACTCCGCGCGCAGATAGTCGTGTTTAAATACGAATTGCATCAACCTTTCCCATAACAGGAAAGCTTAGGAAGCACGGTGAGCATGAAAGGTATTATTCTTCACGGCGGTTTCGGAACCAAACTCAGGCCATTAACCCACACGGGCCCAAAGCAGCTGATTCCAATCGCAAACAAACCCAACTCACAGCACGCGCTTGAAGACCTGAAAGCCTCCGGTATAACCCAAATTGCAATAGTCCTTGGAAACATATTCCCAGAAAAAGTCAAAGAATACTACGGCAACGGGAAAAGATTCGGTGTAAAAATTCAGTACATCCAACAGGACGAACCGAAGGGAATAGCCCATGCCGTAAGCCTCTGCAAAGACTACGTTAAAGACCAACCCTTCATCGTCTACCTCGGAGACAACCTACTGAAAGGCGGAATCACCAGTTTCGTCAGCAAGTTCAAAGGCTCAAACTACGACGCGATGATACTCCTATGCCAAGTAAAGAATCCCCAACTGTTTGGAGTTGCCAAAATCGATGAAAAAGGAAAACTGGCGAAGCTGATAGAAAAACCCAAGAAACCACCCAGCAACTACGCTCTGACCGGCATCTACTTCTTCAAACCCGCAATCTTCAAGATGATAGACAGACTCAAACCATCAGCGAGAGGAGAACTCGAAATAACAGACGCCATTCAACTACTACTCGAAACCAGCCACAACGTGGGCTACCAAATCGTCCAAGGCTGGTGGAAAGACACCGGCACGCCCGAAGACCTCCTCGAAGCCAACCGCCTCGTCCTCGACGAACTCAAACCAGAAACCCAAGGCAAAATCGAAAACCACGCCTCCGTCCAAGGCCGAGTCGCCACAGCCAAAGGCTCAACCATAAAAGAAGGCGCCCTCGTCAGAGGCCCAGTCGTGATAGGGCAAAACACCGTTATCGAACCGAACGTATACATCGGCCCCTACACAAGCATAGGAAACAACTGCACCATCAAAAAAGGCGAAATAGAAAACAGCATAATAATGGACAACTGCACAATAGACATGAAAGAGAGAATGACAGACAGCATAATCGGTCCCTACTCAGAACTGACCACCAGCAAATCCAAACCGCACGGAAAAAAATTCATCCTCGGAGAAAGAACATGCATAGAACTGTGAAGTGAAAAACATGCTCAAAGGAATAACACTCAAACCCCTGAAACGCGCCTGTGACGAAAGAGGCTGCTTCACCGAAATCATGCGACAAGACTGGAAAGACCTCCTAGGCCAAGATCAGCCCGTCCAAACAAACTTCTCCACAACCTATCCTGGGATAATCCGCGCGTGGCACCGACACAACCGTGGACAAACCGACTACTTCATAGTCCTCAAAGGAACCCTAAAAATATGCGGGTACGACGAAGAAACAAAAGAACTCGACGAACTAATCTCAACAGGACTAGATCTGCAAGTGCTGAGGATGCCAGGCCACTACTGGCACGGATACAAAGCCGTAGGAAACGAAAACGCCCTTCTCGTCTACTTCACCACCAAGCTCTATGACTACGCAAGCCCAGACGAAGAAAGGAGACCCTGGAACGACCCGAAAATAGTCCCGAAACTCATAAACGGCAAGAAAGACGACCCGAGAACGGGCAAACCGTGGGACTGGAACCTCCCACCTTACAAGTGAAACACCATGAAAATTCTTGTCACAGGCGGACTCGGCTTCATAGGAAGCAACTTCTGCCGCTACACAATCAAATCGCATCCAGACGCAGAAGTCACAAACGTAGACAAAATAGGCATAAGCGCCAACCCAACGAGCCTGAAAGACATCGAGAAAGAAAAGCGATATAGGTTCGTAAAGGGCGACATCCGAAACCCAAAACTCATGAACCACCTAGTGGAAGAAGCAGACGCCATCGTAAACTTCGCAGCTGAAACCCACGTGGACAGAAGCATAGCCGACCCAAGCGAGTTTCTGCACAACAACACTCTTGGAACCTTCACCCTCCTGGAGGCTTTAAGAGAACACAACAGAAGGGCAAGATTCGTACAAGTTTCGACGGACGAAGTCTACGGGGAAACGGCTGGAGACTCATTCACGGAAGACGACCCCCCCAGACCCTCAAACCCCTACTCCGCATCAAAAGCAGCGGCCGACATGCTGGTCAACGCATACTTCAAAACCTACAAGCTCAATGCGGCCATAACAAGGTGCACAAACAACTACGGCCCTTACCAGTTTCCTGAAAAACTGATACCCAAAACAATAATCAGAGCCCTCAAAAACCTCAAGATCCCACTCTACGGAACTGGCAAGAACATCAGAGACTGGATTTACGTGCTCGACCACTGCGAAGCCGTACACCTCGTTCTAACCAAGGGACAGGCAGGCCGAATCTACAACATCGCAGCAGACAACGAAACGTCCAACATCGAGATTGGCAAGAAAATCCTCAAACAACTGGGCAAACATCAGGATCTAATAGCCTTCGTGGAAGACAGGCCGGGACACGACGCAAGATACAGCTTAGACTCTTCACGAATACGCTCAGAGTTGGGCTGGAAACCCAAACACTCTTTCGAAAAGGCTCTGAAGGACACCGTTGACTGGTACATCCACAACGAGTCATGGTGGAAACCGTTAGCGACAGAGCAGGTCTTGAGTCCGACACCCTGGAAGAAAAGTGAGCCCCTGTGAAGCTCTTAATCACCGGTGCAAGCGGCTTACTGGGCACGAAACTGTGCGAGACGGCCGTGAGAAACAAACACGAAGTCTACTCTGCCTACAGCCAACACAAGCCAGCGTACGGAACCCCCGTCGAACTCAACATTCTTAACCTCAAAGGCCAGCAACGTGCAATAGAAAAAATAAAACCAGAAGCCGTGATACACTCCGCCGCACTGACTGACGTAGACAAATGCGAACTGGAAAAAGAACTCGCTTGGAGAACAAACTTTAAAGCAACAGCCCACCTCGCACAACTCTGCAAAGAACACGATGTCTTTCTCACATACGTGTCCACAGACTACGTTTTCGACGGAGAAAAAGGAATGTACGAAGAAACAGACAAACCCGCGCCAGTCAACCATTACGGCCTCACAAAACTGAAAGGCGAAGAAGCCGTCCAAGCACTGGACAACTACTGCATTGCCCGAGGCAGCGTCATCTATGGCTCAACACCCACAACAGGAAAAACCAACTTCGCATTATGGCTACTCGACAAACTCCAGAAGAGAGAAGACGTCAAAATAGCAACCGACCAATGGAATTCACCAACACTTAACGTCAACATGGCTGAGATGATAATAGAAGCAATAGAAAGAAGAGTCAAGGGAATCCTACACACGGCCGGAGCAACCCGCCTCAGCAGACGCGAATTCGCCGAACACATTGCCAAAACCTTCAACCTTGACACAAAATACATAACATCCGCACAAGCGAAAGACATCAAATGGTTGGCAAAAAGACCCAAAGACTCCTCGCTAAACGTAAAGAAAGCAGAACAAACACTCACAAACAAACCACTAAGAATACGTGAAGCACTCGAAAAAATGAAAAAAGAAACCGCATAGAGAAACACCGTCCCCGCGCGCGCGACGCGCGGGACCAAGCGAGTCAGAGTTTCCCGCTCCCAATCTATCATGCACTTCTGCGCAAGATATACCGCTGGCCTGATTGTAGCCATCATGGACATTGCATTCGACAGTCAACGTGCCTGCAGTGTTGGCTAGCCAGTGTCAGCTTTTGCGTAGCGCGTGACTTGTGGGATTCAGGATTTACGATGTAAAAGAAACAGAGAAACATCCGTCAAGCGACTGGTAGCCCGTCCAAGCATTGTTAGCGTAGATGAAATAGTTTCCAGCATGAGTTGGGCTGCTGTTGTCGTAGCCGATTAGGATGCAGTTGTTTCCGTTGAATGAGTCTCCACTAGAAACTTGGATTGCAATGCAGTAGTGGCCGTTGCTTAAGGTGTATGGCTGTGGAAAAGTAAATGTGTAGAATGCCATTCCGCCGATGCTTGACATTGCCACTGTGTTGCTCGTAGCCAAAGCAGCACCTGTAGGTCTACCATTAGTGCCAAACGTACCCGTCAAAGCATACAGCACTGCCACCAAGGTTCCTGCAGGACTACCAATTTTCCACAAAGCAAACTGTCCCGAGGTCAATTTGTAACCAGCCAAGCCTGTGATGCATTGGCCCCCCGCGCTTCTCGCGTTTGTCGAACTAGGATGATCTGCTGTGAGCAGGGTAGCATCGTTCAAGTTTGTTATCGCATAGCTGTCGCCAATGATGGGTGATGATGAAGTGGCAGGTGTCGTTGGAGGCATTGGGGCCGCGATCGATCCATCAATCGATGGGTTAATGTACAGTTCCGCGTCGGCAAACCAAGCATTGCCTTGTTCAGTTCCGCCATATTGGGAACTCCAGACTTGCATCCACATAACAAACTCATTTATCCGTGCTGAAGGAATTGAAACTCCTCCTGAAGTTTTGGTAAAATAGGTTGATGGAACGATGAAATCAATGGTTCTCTGAGTCCAGCCAGGTGTCCCCCAATGAACGTAAAACTGGGATTCAGCGACACCGTTAGGGTCATGCGGATTAATGTATGCACCATCATCAATACCCCATAGAAGATAACTGGCTCCCCCGTACAGGTCAATCCCTATACGTGCACCAGAATAAGCGTATCTGTCGCCGTTGTCAGCAATTTTAATCCAGCATTTAGCAACGATGTGATCTCCTGGCTTAACAGAATACCAAGTACCGTCACATTCTCTGGCATAATTGACGTCTTTCGCGGTATGAGGTTCAAGGCGGATGCTTGGTTTTCCGGCTGTACGAACAACGGTATAGTCCAAGAAGATAATTTGTGGCCCACTGCCATAAGTCAAATGCCAACTATTAGGAATAACAGCCAAATTTACATCCGATGCAGCGTGCGCGTCAACCGCGAAAACAAGTGAAGAAATGCACAGTGCAAGAAAGAGAACGAACACTTTGTTAGTATGCATATTCCGCTCTCCCCCTTCTCTGCCTGTTTACGAGCGCCCAAAGCTTCATTCTATGATTACTCCCGAACGTGTGCAGGGGAGTTCCCTTTACCAATGATGCTCCTTTCATTTCTCTCCCAACTCGTGCGAACATTTCTTGGTTCAGTCTTAAGAAAGAGGGCGATTTTAAGACTTTTTAAGAAGCGCACTTTCGCAAATAGTCAACATTGCTTGGAAAGAATGCGAATGCGACTTCGCACATTTTTCAAAGAGGAGCTGACAAATAGGACGGAAGACTCAGGGTTTCAAGTCTATTACAGTTGTGCCGGCGAACTTGTCGAAGTATCTGATAAACCTCTCGTCCTGTAATCTCAGTCCAACAAGCAGGTCAAAGGGCAGTAGAAAAGCCTTGCCAAAATTTCTCACACCTGCGTCATCGTAGAACAGTTTTTTGCCGTCGATTTTCACAACTTTCAGGCCCATAATACGTTTTCCTAAACTCTGACCAGCAAATCCCTCCAAAAGGGTCGAATATCCCCACAGAAGAACGAGAAAAACAATGATGGTTGTGTCGAAAGCGAATACGCCTCCCACCAGCAGAGAAACAGCATTCGGTAGCGTTAACAGAATTGATATTGCAAGGGTCAGAGAAAAGTCTATGAGAAAAGCGAGAGTTCTTTTCTTGAAGGATGCAATTGGCAGACTGGATGTTTTTCTCGCAACCTCTGCTTCCGCAGCCCACCCTTCTAAGTCTTTGACCAGTCTTACCGCATTTTCGCCTACTTTGCTCAATCTGTATTTCCCAGTTGGTGTCCGTTCCAGAAAAACACCGAGACTTCGAATGTGAAAACTAAGCTTTCCTGTGTCCACATTGAGATCATTCATCAATTCTGTGAAGGAGCATTCATTCTTTTCACTGAGGTCTAGGAGAATCTCTCTTCTCAGGCTATGAGATATTACGGACAGAATTTTTGACACGTTTTCTTGGTCGACTGCCATCCTTCAAACCCGAATCGTTTTACAAATAACCTAGTTTTTCCCAGTTTTCAAAGATCTAGCGCGCTTAATAATCTTCCTCCGACTTCAAGGACCAATAACGATCGATGGATAGCGCGCGCTCCGAAGCATGGCAGCCAAGAACAACCCTCCGATACATCAAAACTGAAGATAGGTTGCAGCCCAACCTGAACGAGAATGACGAGCTTCTCCCCCACAAGGCGCGACAAAACCGCCTGACAATCAAGCAAAGGCCACTCTACTTGGCAAAAGCAAGGTCACAGAAGACTTAGGATGGTCGAACATGAACCGAAAACAAAATAGAGCCCTTTACTATAACATGAGTTCATACGCTTAGAATACGGAGCCAAGGATCATGAACAAACCTTACAAGACATTGATGGCAATTTTCGTTCTCATATCTCTGATAGGCCTAACGGCAGTGCAAGTGAGAGCGCAGGGCAGCCCGATAGAGGCAGAAATACTTCCTTCACAAGGGACAGCCACCACGACCATCCTCCTGAGATTCATCTCGACAAACGCAAGCGTGGGCAACGTCCAGACAGCCGACATCTTCTGGGACGACACCACCATAGCCCTCAACCAGCAGGGCGTGCAAGGAGCAGACGGCTCCTACAACTACAACCTGACAGTCCCAACTGAGTCTCCCCTGTCCAACGTTGGAAACCACACAATTCGAGTTGACTCATCCGTCTTCAACTACGGCCCAGTAAGCTTCAGCTTCACCTTCACAATAACAGAATTCGTCCCATCCCCAGAATACACGGCCCTGAATGCCGCCTACAACTCGCTGCTCACCAACTACACCACCCTACTCGCCAACTTCACCGACCTACTCTCCGACTACACGCAGCTACTGACCGACTTCAACGAATTGTCCGCAGACTACACGACACTCTTGGCCGAACACAACAACGACACATCAAACTGGAACATTCTGGAATCCCAGTACAACCAGGTGAACAGCAACTACAACACTGTCTTAAACAACTACAACCTCCTCTCAACCAACTACGGCAACCTAACAACCGCCTTCGCCTCGCTCTCATCAAGCTTCAACGGTCTCCAAACAAACTTCCAAACCCTAAACACCAGCTACGCCACCCTCATGCAAGACTACAACCTACTCAACTCAAGCTACGCCGGCCTACTCACAAACTACAACTCCATAATAGGACAACTCGACTTCAGCAGAAACCTCAACTACATCCTAATCATCATAACAATCGCCCTAGCAATCACAACAATCTACCTCATAACGATAAAACCAAAACGCAACCAAAAAACCAGATAACCCACACCCAAAACACCAACAAACAGAAAACCACCCGCCTCTAACACCCAAAGAAACCACAAATTGAACCCCAAAGCCAGAAGCCCAAAACCCAACATGCAACACGCACGAACAAACATCAAAACCCACTTTTGACACCCAAAAAAATCACGCATCGAGCACTCAAACACAAGGCCTCCGACTCTAACACGAGAAACTCAGCATACCCAAACTTTTGACCCTCAAAAACCAGGCAGAATTGAGTAAAAAAAGCCTCAAACCAACATTGTTCAACAACGTTTTGACACTCAAAGAAATCACGGAATGAGCACTCAAACACAAGGGCTCACAAGCCAACATACCAGCAGAAAGTTACAATGCAGAACACTGCAGTCTAGGTTTGGCCGGATCGGTCGTAGTACGTGAGTGTGCTCACGGCGTTGCATTGGGGGCACTTGTGTGCCTGGCCGGGCCACGTTTTTTTGCAGTTTGTGCAGTAGGTTGTTTTGCGGTTGTAAGTGAAGAATTCCATGTTGCGGTTTTCCACGAGTTGCCTAGTTACCGACAGAAGCTGTTCTGGTTCCTGTTGTGTCTCGTCGAGTTCGATCAGCGTTAGGTTTCCGCCCGCGCGTGCTTGGCTTGTCCTGCCCTTCGTCGTTTGCGGTTGCTGGGAGATGTTACCGTTCTTGAGTGTGAGCGTGTCTGTCTGGGAGTAGTGGGGTTTGTCTCTCGTGCCAGAGAAGTGCACTCTTGCGATTCCGTATCTTTCGATGTCCAGTTGCGCCAGTCTTGCTGAGGCTTCGGAGTTTGGCATCGTCGCTGCGTACAGGTGTTTTCCCCGTTTTCTTCCGATTTTGTTTATGAACGCTGTGATGTTCTGTGCGGTCTCTTGGGCGAAGGCCACGGTTTTTTCGTCTTCAATGCTTCTGCCCGTGAAAGCTTCTGCGGCTTCCGTGAGCCCTGCCAAGTTTATCATGTGTATACTTTTTTCGAGTCTGAAGTACTGGTCGCCGTCGGTGTTCTGCATGAGGAATGGGAGCAGGTTCTTGCCGTGTTGCCTCAGGGCTTGGTGCTTGATTTCCAAGGCGCGGTTTGCCATTTCAAGTCTTTCCTTGAGCGTTTCAAGGAACTTCGTCTTGTCGTTTCCAGATTCGTAGGCCACGCGTGGCACGTTTACTGTCACAGTGCCCAAGAGTCCGGTGCGAAGAGTGTCGATTTCCCAGTCGTCGTCTGCTTCGGCGTCCAGTTTGAACCCTGAAGGACTGTGGACGGTTTGTTCATGCTCTGTTAAGCTGGCGAAGTATGGCGTGCCGTTGTGTGCTGCAAGTACGTGGGCTTTGACGAGTGTGGCTTTTGCTGTTTCGTCTTTGAACGTTTCTGGGCGTATTTTGATGATGAGTTTGGGGTTGACCAACGGTTTTTGAGCGTTTTCTTCGGTGAATATGTCCAGGAGCAGTGATGCTAGCTGCTGGGTTTCTTCCGCGTAGTCCGCGTACTTGCCGGCTTGTTTGCCGCCTGGTGCGATGGCGGTTTTTTCGGCTAAAAAGCCTGGAGTTGTGAGTTCTAGGCTTATGGCGGTGTCTGTGTGTTGGCTTAGGTTTGTTATGAACTGGTGCAGTGCCTGTTTTGTTTTTGCTAGTTCCTGGTTTCTTGTGTATGGGGCAAGGAGGGTATTGAAGTATTCGAGTGTTTGGGTTTTTTCTGTTTCTTTCTGTGAGTGGAGGAGGACGTTGAAGAGTGTTGTTAGGGCTGCGTCCAGGTCGCGGGGTGGGGGTTGGCTGGGTTGGGTGGGGTTGATTGTTTCTAGGTTTAGGCCGTTTTGTAGGAAGAATCTGATGTCGTGTACGGTTTCTGTGGGTTTGAGTATCCATGTGCTGAGGTTGTTGATGTGTAGGGCGCCTGAGAGGTGGGCGTCTGCGATGTCTCTTGGCAGCGTGTTCAGGAGTGTGTATTCTTTGAAGACTGTTTCTCCTGCTGCTTCCAGCGGGCTTGTTGGTTGTTGCTGTGCGTGTAGGAGGTTGGTGACGTCGTGGACGGGTATTCCGAGTCGTGTGAGTTTGTTTCGGTATTCTTCGAGGCCTTTTTCGATGAGGATGGCGTTTACGAGTTCTCTTACGAGTGGGGTGGTTAGGTATTTGGTTTTGGATTTGAGGAGTTGTGTTTCGGCTTCTTTGGCTATTTTTTGTGCTTGTTCGGGGGGCATTTTGGCTTCTTTTATCAGTGCGTTTGCGATTTTGTTGGCGTCGAATTCTTCTATGGCTGATCTGCTGGCGCGGATGAGTGTGTTTTTTGTTTTGGTGGCTTTTTTGTCTATTCTGTCGGCGACGTCGATGACCATTTTGCCGAGGTCTGTTAGGCCGTATTTTTTTTGGTCGACGATGGCTTCGATGAGGTCTGCTTTGAGGAGGAATTTGAGGTGGTAGGCGAATCTTCCTGCGTCTCTGCTTGGGTTCATTTTCAGGTTGCTCATGAGTTCTGTGTAGCTGAGGGGGCCTTTGTCGAAGAGGAGGTTTAGGATTTGGAGTCTTAGGGGTGAGCCTATGGCTTTGAGGATTTTGATTCCGTGGGTGCGGTGGCTGGCGGACAAGGTTCGGGCCTCTGTGGTGGTGGGGGTGTACTATTTTGGGTGTGTGGGGTTTAAAGGTGTTGGGATAGGCTTATTTTGTGGTTTTGGAAATAGGAATGGGTGAAGCGTTGGGGGCTGTCGGCTAGTTTGGTCTAGGCTATGAGCCTCGGGCGTTCGTGACCCCGGTTCAAATCCGGGCAGCCCCACCATTCTGCTGTTTGGGCGATGTTGTTTTTTTGTTGTGGGTATGTTGGCTTGTGAGCCCTTGTGTTTGAGTACTCAACCCGTGATTTCTTTGAGCCTCAAAATGTGAACGGCCTGCAGCGCTCGAGGCGCGAGCAGGATTGTTGCTGATTGGCTTTGATGTTGATGTGAAGCGTGGAGTGCTCTTGCGCTGCTGCGGGTGTTCTGCTTTGGGTTGAAGGTATATATCTGCGGTTTTCAATAGAACGCTGTCGGCTGCGCAAGACCGGAAACTTGAACTTGAGTTGTGAGAGCCTTGAGTCGTGAGTGCGTGACATCGCGGGGGAGAGCGGGTTTTAGCTATCTCAGAGATGTGTGTTTTCAATGTACGAGGTGTGCGCTCTGTTGTGGAGACACGAAGAGTCGAAGGAGGCATGTTCTGCTCTTGTGGGGAGAGGCTCAGGCAATCTCGAAGGCCGTTCTGAAGCCGGTTGAGACGTTTGCGGTGGAGATCGAGGGTCAAGAGCCTTACGTTTACGAGATGAGAAGAACTGGTGAAGAGGGAAAATGTTTTTTTCTTGAGGGAAGTAACTGCAGTGTTTACGAGCTTAGGCCTTTGGTGTGCGTGTTCTATCCGTTCGAGCTGAGAGGAATGAAGGACGGAAAACACGGATTCTTCTGCACACAGGAATGCCCCGGAATAGGTGAGGGCAAGAAGCTGGAAAAAGACTATTTTGAAGGACTGTTTAGGCGAGCCTGCCAGCAACTCGGTGCCTAGATGGCAAGGGGAGTTACGGCGAGTCACCGTTGCCGAACCGACCGTGTTCCATAGACGTCGCAGTGACTGTGTCGTAGCTGAAGTTAGAACAAAGCCTGGTTTTTGGTCATTAAGCGCGCTGCTCTCGCTGCCATCATGGTTGCCCGTTCTTGCTCGAGTGAAGGCTTATGCTGATTTGTGTGAGGTGTGTAGCCTGTCGAAAGCGGAGATTTCGGGGGTGTTCAGAGTGGCAGGCGCGTGAGCCACTAGCGGCTTTTTCTGCACGTGTCTGTATCCGCACTCGCACTGGAAACCCACGGTTTGGTTTCCGTTCTTCACCCGCCGCCACTTCTTGCCTTCACAGTGCGCAGTCTGTTTGTGAATGGTCCATAGCTGTCTTGCTTCTGCCGGGGTTACTGGGGAAAAACGTTTTGCCCTCGTGAAGTACCATGCTAGGTACATTGTAAAACACACCCACGTCGTGGGCGTGAGGATCCACAGATTGGAGGTAAACATTTCAACCATGCTTTCACCATCTGTATTTGTGTTCTCCACGGATACAATATGTCTGTTTCCAGACATATCTTGATATAGAATATGCTATCTTGCGATATAAACGTTTCGTCGAGTTGGATTCTCGTTGGAGGCTAGAACTGTTGGAGTACATCCTTTTTTTCGATGATGTTGCCGCAGTAATGACACTTCAGCACCAGGGGATCCTCGGATTCAACGTAGAACTTGGGTTTTACGGGTTCGTTGCTGTTGCTTATGCAAGCCGGGTTCGCGCATTTTATGATGTTCTCGATTGTTTTCGGCAGCTTGACTTCTTGTTTCTTTATCACCTTGTAGTTCCGAACGATGTTGATTGTTGCGCGTGGCGCTATGAGGGCGATTTTGTGCACTTCCTGAGGGTTGAGCTCTCTGCCTTCGATTTTTAGGATGTCCTTTGCCTTAAACCGTTTGCTCGGAACGTTGATGGCTATCGTTATGGGCCCCTTCTCGCGACCTGTTATTCCCAAGATTTTGACAACGTCCAGGGCGTGGCCGCCGGTGATGTGATCGATAACCGTGCCGTCTCTGATTTTGGAAACCCGCAGCTCTGTTTCGCTCAAGCCAGATTCCCCTCTGAGAGAAGGCTTATGATCGGAACACGAATAAAAGACTTTAACTCCCGCTCTGGCCGCGCGGTTTTGCGTTGTTGACAAGGGTTATCTAGTAGTCTTGCAGAGTGGTTGTGGGTGGGAGTTTGGAGTTTAAGGGCAGAGACATCATTTCGATCAAAGACTTCTCCCGTGAAGAGATCAATTACATTTTCAAGGTCGCAAGGATTATGGAGCCATTGGCTTCGAAGGGTTCGCAGATGTTGAGGGGAAAGATTCTTGCGACGTTGTTCTACGAGGCGAGCACGCGCACTCGGCTGAGTTTCGAGTCTGCGATGCAAAAGCTGGGCGGTTCAACGATCGGTTTTGCGGAGGCGGAGATTGCTTCGGTGAGGAAGGGTGAGAACCTTGCTGACACGGTGAGGACGGTGGAGAATTATGCTGATGTGATTGCTTTGCGGCATCCGTTGGAGGGGGCGGCGAGGCTTGCCGCGGAGTTTTCCCGTGTGCCGATTCTTAACGGTGGTAGCGGGGCGGAGGAGCATCCGACGCAGGCGCTTCTGGATTTGTACACGATGGTTAAGGAGAGGGGTAAGGTTGACGGGTTGAAAATCGCGTTTGCGGGTGATTTGCGGTACGGGAGGACGGTGCATTCGCTTGCTTACGCGCTTTCTTTGTATGATGTGGAGTTGTTCTTGGTTTCGCCGGAGACTCTGAGGATGCGGCGGGAGGTGTTGCAGACGATTAAGGAGCGGATTCCTGTCACTGAGAAGACGAGTCTTGAAAAGATTGTTCCGTTGGTGGATGTTTTGTACGTGACGAGGATTCAGAAGGAGCGTTTTCCTGATCCTGCGGAGTACGCGAAGGTTAAGGGTTCTTACAGGGTGGACTTGCAGAGTTTAGCGGAGGCTAAGAAGGATTTGATTATTCTTCATCCGCTTCCGCGGGTTGACGAGATTGCCACTGAGGTTGATGACACGCCCTACGCTCGCTATTTCCAGCAGGTCAGGAACGGCATAGTCGTGCGAATGGCGCTGCTGGCGCTGATACTGGGCGCGGTCGATTAGCCCACGGTTATGGCGCGTTAACATACTTCTCGCGGGGCTCATGTTGGCGTGTGAGCCCTTGTGTTTGAGTACTCAAGTCGTGATTTCTTTGAGTGTCAAAACCATCAACACTTTGTCGTATGGCATGATGCGCGCAGAGTTGGTTGCTAATCGGCTTTCATGTTGACCTGGAGCGCGTGTTTGAACGAGGGCCGCCACTGACCGGTGATGGTCATCGGGAACAGACTGGAGGCTAGGCAGATGCGCGTGTTATGTCGTGGAGGCAATCCTGTTGGCCCCAGTGCAAGTTCGCTCGCGCGAAGCTCGCGTGTGCTAAATGTCCTCTTGGAACATCAAAGAACAGAGGCGTGGCGCCGCCGATAGGACTTGAACCTATGACCGACTGGTTAACAGCCAGCCGCTCTACCTAGCTGAGCTACGGCGGCTCTTTTCGGACTTACAAGCTTTGAGTTTTGTGGCTGTATTTAAGTTTAGTCATTTACAGCTTTACGTTGATGCCGGCCTGTCTCAGCTTGTACTTGGTTATGCGCACGAAGAGCCTGAAGAAGGGGCTTATGACGCGTTCTCTCCAGTTGCCCGAAAAGCCCATGCTTATCAAGTTGCCCAGCCAGTAGAGGTCGTGTTCCACACACTTTGTCAGTAGCTCATAATGTAGCCTCGTCATGTGTGTGTCTCTGAACCAGTCCTCATCCTTGAGCCTGCCCATCGGAACGAAAAACAAGGGAACTATTAGGCTTCTGAAGGCTTTCAAGTCATCCATTAATTCTATCGTTTTGATTAAGTCGTTCTCCGTTTCTTCTGGAACTCCTACGATGAGCGTAAGGGCTGGGACGAGCATGTTGTCGTGCATGAGTCCCATGCCGGTCCGCACGACGTCGGGCCAGTTTTCTGGTTTGAACGGGTGAGCTTTTGCGGGCATGATTTTTTTGGCAAGTTCTGGGGAACCTGTTTCCAGTCCTATTTCGGCGCCCCACCAGGGCTGTTTCTGGCGGATTAGCTCAGCCACTTTTGCGAAGAGTTTCGGTTTTGAGGCTACGGCTGCTATTGAACAGTGACTCCACGATATGCTGTTGCATTTCTTCAGTACCGTTTCGTTGAGCCTGAAGAGTTTTTCGTCATCTGGCAAAGTGTTCTTTGAACCGTAGAGCATGACGTCGTCAGTGTGAAGGATTACTCCTCCAACGTAGGATTTGAGGTTCACTTCTATCTCGTTGAGTATTTTCTCAATCGGAAACCATCGAAGCGGTCTCAAAGTCACGCTGCAGAAGCTGCATCCTCGGCAGCATCCACGCCCGATTTCTACCAAACCGTTAACAGAAGGCCCGACGATTTCAGGTATTTCGTCTAAGCTTGGCGTCTCTTGAACGCTTGTCTCATAACTAGCAGGAAGGTCTGCACCGTTGATTGCTGCTTTGAAGATTTTTCCAACGACGTTTTCAGCTTCTCCCTCAATTACACAATCTATTCCATAGTTCTTGACGAAGTTTGGCCTGTAGTGCATCTGCCAAACGCCAGGACCGCCCACGATGATTTTCAAGCCCCGCTTCTTTGCCTCCCGGATTTCTGAAGAACCCAGAAGCTCGCGAAAGTGTCTGGCCAAGAACGGTTCTTTCTTCATAATGGCCGCTAACGTGCTCGAGGCAGGACCTAAGCCGAAAGGATCCATCACGTGAATGCCAAGCACCTTCGCCCCTTTTACGCATGATTTAAGATGGTCTGGCGCCACCGTCGAAACGTTGAAGCCTTCCTTAACGAGCTGCGCCTCTATTTTTCTCAGCCCGTAAGGCGCTTCGACTGGTGCACCTTTTTTTGTTTTAATTGCTGGAAAGAAAAGTTGTTCATACAGGAAGTCTGGGATGAAATTTGATGGAGCGCACGTTCCGAAACCCAGAAACTCGTTGTGATGATAATCACTCATCAGGGTACTGTCGGCAGTTAGGATTATCTTGTCTTCCAAACACACCGACTCTCCGAATGATTAGTAACGGTGTTTTTAATTAAGGATTTGCTTTTACAAGTTCAACGAAACTTCACCTAAAGCAAAAGCAGTACGGAATTAGATAGAAGCCTTTTCAATGAGTGACGCACGTTGAAGAGTGGCAATGCAAACGCAATCTTTCTGACTAGATTGTTTCAATTTTCTTGGGACTGAGATTTACGAGAGAATTTGTCTGAACGTCGATTTTGGTGTCAACCAGTAGATAGTAGTCGAATACTTTTTTAATTCGCCGCGGGGCAAGCCCAGTGCTGAATATTTTGTACATTTTGATGAGTTGGGGTTGAATTCGAAGAATATCTGTCAGCGTTACTAAGCCAAGTAGCTCGCCTTTTTTTATGATCGGCATCTTCTTGATGTTCTTCTGGAACATTAGTCTTGATGCATCTCCAAGTTGGACATTGGGTTCCACAGATATCAAGGGCGTCGACATCACTTCCTCAACTTTTATTCTCTTGAGATCTTCGGACTTAGCCAGAATTCTCTTCAGAAGATCTCGCTCCGTAAGTATTCCTATAGGCCTGTTGTCCTCAGTAACGATCAAGCACCCTATCTCATGTTCATTCATCAGCTTAACAGCTTCTTCTATTGTCGAGTCTCTCTTCGTCGTTATTACTTTCCTCACCATGATATCGCGTGTTCGAATTGACATGTAGGGTTTCCCTATGGGTTCTATCAAGAGAAAGAAAGTTAAGCCTTATGAAATCACTGTCAATATACAAAATCCAAGTCTCCGTGCGGCTGCTCGAACAGTGTGCCAGTGAAAAAGGTTCTTGTTGAACAGCCGACTTCAGAACCAAAAGTCAAGACTTACGTCGCCATATACGAGCCGCCACAAGTCGTGAAATGCAAAGGATGCGCAGAGTCAAGGCGGAAACTAAAACAAATCAGGCGTTCGTCTTAATTCTGCTTGCACATCGTCAAAGTTAAAGGAGCTCAGAGGAGGGATGTCTGATTATTCCATTGAAAAGGGGTCCATTGGAATTCTGAATGCTTACCAGACGATGTCTGAAAATCGTGGAATATAAGGAAAAACTGATGTGACCAATGCCATAATGGTCATATTCGAGTATGTTTGCACCACACCCAGAACATCATGCTGTTCCGGAAGAGAAAATGAAAAATGCCCTAGAAAAAGCAAAAAAACCTAGTAAAGTGTATATCTTGGGTTCTGCAATTATGGTGAAAGACCTTTGGAGAGAAACATGTTGAAGAAAATCTTGGAGGTAAGGTGGCACGGCAGAGGCGGCCAAGGAGCATGGACCGCGAGCGAGCTTCTGGCAAGAGCCGCCATCGCCGAGGGAAAGTACATCCAGTCTTTTCCGGAGTTCGGCCCGGAAAGGATGGGGGCGCCGGTCACAGCCTTCACGAGAATAAGCACTGAGCCGATCAAGACACACTGTGCTGTTTACAGCCCCGATGTTGTAGCTGTTCTGGATCCAACATTGCTTAAGGCGGTTAATGTGGCCGACGGTTTGGACGAGGAAAGGGGAAACATCATAGTTAACACCAAGGAGAATCCGGTGGAGGTTAGGAAAAAGCTGAAATCAAACGCTGGCAAGGTGTGGACGGTGGGGGCTTCTGACATCTCATTGAAGATATTGGGAATGTCGATAACGAACACAGCCATGCTGGGCGCTGTGGCGCGTGTAACAGGAATTGTCAGTTTGGAAACTATCGAAAAAATGATAGGTGAACGTTTTAAAGCAGATGTGGCTGCGAAAAACTTTGCCGTTGTGAAAGAGGCTTATCAGGGAGTGAAGTCTGAATGACGAAAGAAAAGGGTTGGAAAGAAGCCTCACCCGCGGGCGTCTGCTGGAAATCCAGCGCCACGTATTTGACAGGCGACTGGAAAACCTTCAGACCCGAGAGAGACGTTGCAAAGTGCACGAAGTGTTTGATATGCACCATCTATTGTCCGGATGGTGCGATACACTGGAAACCTGAGAAGGGAGACATCGAGTTCGATATGGACTTTTGCAAGGGATGCGGTATATGTGCGAATGAGTGCCCTGCAAAAGCGATTGTGATGAAGATGTGAGAGGAGGCTGTTGAGAGTGAAGAGTGTTGTTAAGCAGGAAATCCAGGGTTTGAACGGAGACGAGGCTGTTGCTTTAGCTGTGAAGCAATGTGACGTTGACGTGGTTGCGGCTTACCCGATAACTCCGCAGACGATAATCGTTGAGAAGCTCAGCGAGTATGTGGCCAACGGTGAAGTTGAGACAGAGTATGTTTGCACAGAGTCCGAGCACAGTGCCATGGCTGCTTGCCTGGCAGCTTCAGCCACGGGAGCACGAGTGTTCACTGCTTCGGCTTCTGCAGGTTTGGCGTTGATGCATGAAATGCTTTTCGTCACTTCTGGCTGTAGGGCGCCCGTGGTGATGGCTATCGCAAACCGGGCGTTGTCGGCACCATTGAACATTCACGGTGACCATTCTGACGCTATGGCTGAACGGGATAGTGGCTGGATACAGATTTACTGTGAAAACGCTCAGGAAGTCTATGATTCAGTTATTCAAGCTTTCAGGATTGCTGAGCACTTGGATGTTCAATTGCCGGTGATAGTGGGTTTAGACGGGTTCACGTTGAGCCATACGCTTGAGAATGTACAAGTTCTTTCGGATGACGCTGTCAAAAGGTTTGTCAAAACAAGACAGTTTCCAGTGGTTCTTACACATGAAGGCAAAACGGTGCCTTACAAGCTTGATCCTGAGAATCCAATGACGATGGGCCCTGTGGCGATGCCTAACTATTATTTCGAGTTCAAGCGGCAACAGGAAGAAGCCATGCGAAACGCGCTTGCAGTAATTCCTCAAGTACACGATGAATATGCCGAGATGAGCGGCAGACGCTACGGAGACGGTTCGCTTGAACAGTATGCGCTGGAAGATGCCGAAGTCGCCATCGTATGCTTGGGTTCGACTGCCGGAACGGTGAAGACGGTTGTCGACGAGTTGAGAGCAGAAGGCGTTAAGGCTGGACTGCTCAGGATCAGGACCTACAGACCGTTCCCAGCTGAAGCAATAGTCAAGGCGTTCGGCAAGGTGAAAGCCGTGGCCGTGATGGAGAGAAGCATGAGTTTCGGTGGCAGAGGCGGGGCAGTATTCCATGAAGTTCGCCACGCGCTCTACGACGCAGCAGCACGTCCTTTCATCGTGAACTATATTCACGGTCTGGGCGGAAGAGACACTAACCCGAGCCAGATACGGAGGGTCTACGACGATTTGCAGAAGATAATCCATGCTAAACGGGTTGATGGTATTGTACGATTCGTTGGGTTGAGGGAGTGAAAAAGATGAGTGCGATTTCGGAAGGAAAATTCACGGCGAAGGACATAGCGGAGAAACCTGAACTGTTCTTGTCTGGACACAGAGCCTGCGCAGGCTGCGCCTCGGCTACAGTGCTGAGGCTCATAATGAAGGCCACGAGAGGACCGACGATAGTCACCGAAGCCACAGGCTGCATGGAAGTGGCCTCAACGATCTATCCTTACACGTCTTGGGCAACACCGTGGCTGCACACGGCCTTCGAAACGGCGGGAGCTAACGCGTCTGGAATCGAAGCGGCCTTGAAGATTCTGAAGAAGAAGGGCAGGATAAAGAATGAGCAGGTTGACGTCGTGGCTTTTGCTGGAGACGGCGGAACGTACGATATTGGCATTCAGGCCCTTTCCGGGGCGGTTGAGAGAGGACATGATTTCCTGTTCGTGCTTTACGATAATGAGGCGTACATGAACACGGGCATTCAGAGGAGCGGCGGCACACCCTACGGTGCCTCAACGACCACCTCGCAGGCCGGCAAGGCTGTTCCCGGCAAGCTGGAGCAGAAGAAGCCTATTGCCGACATAATGGTGGCTCATGACATGCCCTACGTTGCAACAGCGTCGCCGTACTATTGGAAGGATTTGATAACGAAGGCCAGGAAGGGCATAGAGGTGAACGGGCCGGCTTTCCTGCACGTGTTTGCTCCTTGCCCCAGAGGTTGGCGCAGCGATCCTAGCAAGTCGATTGAACTTTCGCGTTTAGCGGTGGAAACATGCGTTTTTCCCCTGTGGGAAGCCGTGAACGGTGAGTACCAGCTCTCAACACCGAGCAAGGTCATGGCTTTGGCTCCGCAGAAGAAGAAGCCTGTGCGAGAGTACCTGCAGGTTCAGGGACGGTTCAGGCATCTGTTCACGCCGCAGAATGAAAAGATGATTGACGAGATTCAAAGGCGCACCGACGAGAAGTGGCAGCGGCTACTCAAAAAATGCGGGTTAACGCAGGCGAAGACAGCAGCGTAAAAACCTTAAATCTCTTTTCCCCTCTGCTTCTTACAGTGTCACAGACTTGAAGTGGCTGCTATGAAGGTTGTTTCGGTCGAGGATGGTTTTGAGAGGGTTTTCTGGGACGTCGTCAACAAGGATCCTTTGAATTACTATTTCTTCATTTTCGACTGGACCCGTCGAAGAATGCAGACCAGGGTTCTGCTGGCGATGGAAGATGGAAGAGTTGTGGGTGCGATGCTGATATATACGGCGCAGGGACGCGACAACGTTGTTCAGTTGAGGGGAAGTCGGGAAGCGGTTGAACGGCTGCTTAAGTCTGTTGATTTCGAGAGAGTGGAGTTGCAGGCGCCTGTTGATTGTGAAGACATTGTGCTTAGAAGGTACAGGCCTTGGTTTAAGCACGTGCTGGTTCTCATGTGTCTGAAGAAGGGTGAAGAGAACCTTCAGGTAAAGCACGCGCCAGTGAAACTGGGCGTAGAAGATGTTGGCGAGGTTGTTGACGTGATGCGGAGGGCTATTCCTGAGGTTTGGGGGGATCTTGATGTTGAACGGCAAAAGTTGGCTTGGAAAGACGCTTACATGCTGGGCATAAGACAGGATAACAAGTTGGTTTCGGTCGGGTTAACTCGGTTTGTGGACATCGGCAGCAACGTTGGAGCCATAACGACAGACAAAGCGTACAGGAACAGGGGTTTTGCAACGTCCATAGTTTCAGCTTTGGCAGAGGAGATTCTCAAGAGGTCTCCGCCGGCATTGATTCATGTGCTCAGCGACAACGCCCCGGCTGTGCGAGTGTACAGCAAAGTGGGGTTCAAACCCTGCAAGCAGTATATCCTCGTCCGAGCAAAAAGGATTATAGATTAGATGATCTGCTTCTATTGGCTATAGACGGTAAATAAGTCAGCTCACGCAGCCTGCTATGTCTTCAGGTACTTTTCTATTTCGTTTTCAGCGTTGTCTGCCTTTATGAATATTGGAACGTTTTCCATGCCCGTGGCGATGTAGCTTGAGAGGAGCCATTCGCCTGGAGCGAATTCTAGGGTTTTTTCCAGTATGCCTTTGTCTATCATGAATGTGTCGCTGACAAGCTGCCTGTCGTATGGACGGGGCAAAGTGCCCACGAAGTAAGTGTGGATCTGTTGGAGCGCGTTAGTGTTCAGGTAGGCGATGCGCTGTGTCGCTATGCACACGCCGAGACCGTATTTTCTGCCCTGTCTGAGCAGGGTTTCAACGTGAGCTGAGCATTTGGCTTCCATGCCTGCACCGTTACTGGGGATGAATTCCTGCGCTTCATCAAAGACTATTAGGATGTAGGGTTTCACCGTGAATCGACGTTTTCGACGGACAAGCAGGTCATGCGTCAGGTTTATCGCAAGTTCCTTTATGGTGTAGGGGTCCGAAATTGAAATGCAGACAAGGTTAGTTTTCTTGTCTTCAAGTACTTCGCGGATCTTTTCAACGGTTAGTCCACTTGTGCTTTCCGTTTCCTTTTCTTGGCTTTTGTCTATTATGTCGATTATCGATTTTCTTGTTGTTGCCCAAGCGTACAAACCGCTCTTGTCGTGGACTTTGAACTGTTCGACGGTTTCACTTGCAATCTGGTCTACGTAATGGACAAAGTCCTCGGTGACATGCTGGTTTTCGCTTAGACCATGCTCTTCGACATATTCACGAATAGCATCGTATATTCTGTCTAAGGCGTTAATGTAATGCGGCTTGTCCGTCGATCCTCCTCTTTGATCATCAAGCTCTTCCATGAATTGGCTGTAAGTTGGAATCTGCTGTCGCGGCTTCGTGTAATAAGCAAGTTTGCCCTGGTCAATTATGCGTTGCAGTCCCTTTTTCGTGCGCTCATCTGTCTCGTATTCTCTAGGCTTAACAACGGAGTTGAAGAACTGTTCCAAGGAGTCTATCTTGTGTTCAAGAATTACTTTTGAGTTGATTTTGGGGTCTGCAAGCATGTCAAGTAGCAGGAACATGTATTCGCAGCTTATGTCAAAGATGACCACTTTTGTATTGTCCGTGTGAAGAAGAAGTCTGCGAAGGATGTTTGACATCAAGTTGCTTTTGCCGCCGCCTGTGAAGGCGAAGACGCCAAAGTGGTAGCGAACGAGTTTTTCAAAGTCAACATATATCGGGATGGCAGTCTTGCTTGCCTCAAACATTTTGATTAGGCCCAGTCTTTGGTCGATTCCAGCATCTTCCACAGTCTTAGATGTGTCTATTCCATACTCTTCAGCAATTTTCTGGTTGTACATGCGATTTATCATTTCACCGTTCAAGACAAAGCATGAGCTTCCTGCCACCGGATAGGAAAAGCCTTTAACGAACTTGAATTCGCAGTTCTTGTTCAGAATCAAGTCATAGTTCACTGGAACAGCATCTATCTGAATCATCATAGTAGAAGTGTCATCCGTCTGCCAGTCACCCTCCGACTGCTCTATGATTTCAAACTGCATAGGATAGTAGCCGTGGTCGGACAAGCCGCGCAGACCGAAATGTTCAGGCCAAACGCGACTGACTTCCATTAGCGTGTACCTTTCAGAGCCAAGCTCAACGTGTTTGAAATTTTTTACAGCCAGCAACGTGCCCTCTTCCAAAAGTCCCATCAGATCCTTTTGATATTCAACCTTGACGCGGCACTGATAGCGTGCACTTGTGCCTGCGACCTTCGTTTCTTCACCGCCGCCCATGAAGAATCTTGGAATAACGGCAGCAAGCCTCGCGTTGAATTTCCCGTCAAAGTCGGTGAAGCACGAGGTGTTAAACGCTTTCTCTTCTTGTGGACTCAATTGAAGCCCTCCTTTCCCTGAAAGTGCTCATATAGAATATGAACTTTCTCAATTTATGGTTGTTCAGCAACCAGCTTGCCGTCGTGTCCACCACACATTTGAACTGGCTGTAATGCCATTTCGCAATCTTGTCAGCGATGAACAGCGGTTTGTTGTGACCGAAGGCTTCAGGAATGCCGGATGGAGCCATGGCAACCAGAATGTTCATGACAAGATTTTGAAGCTTGTTTACCACGTTCTTGTCTTTAAAAATCATGATCTCCACGGGTTCTGTTGCTCCTCCAAATTCGTTCCAGAGTCTTACAACGTTTTCATGCTTGTAGTCACGTTCTGGATAAACAAGGCGGTCGATGAGAAGCACGTTGCTGCGCAGCATAGGGTCCGTCCTAGCCTGGCTTAGCTGTACGTATGTCTTGAGGAACGTTTTTTCAAGTGTTATTCTGTTCTTTATGGCGCCTGAAACGTAGCCCGGACGTTTTTGCCGGTCTGGAACCATGGTTCTAACGGCAGAGTCATACTCGATGAGACTCCAAGGAGGCTTGATTTTCTCCGGGTTGAAAATGCTCGTTGACTGCAGTATCATTCTATCAGTGTTAGGCAGAGCAGCAAAAGCTTCTTGGGAAACTGTAGTTTTCAACAATCCCTCGTTGTGCAGCATTGGGATCAGCTGGCGCTTGAAGTCTCTTGCCGCCGTGTCTTTCGTCATGCCTATCAGCAAGATGTGCTTTTTCCAGCACTCTTCCATCAGCAAGTGTAGCGTGAAAAGAGTGAGGAAAGCTATATCAAGGGTGGTCAGCCAATGTTCTTCACCGCCCTTCACAATCTTCATCGCCTTGTCTGATCCTGCAAGAAAGAACTGGTCGCCCAAGCTTGTCACAAGTTTTCTAACGCGTTCCCAGGTTGTGGCGTATTTGGGGTTTAGAGCATAGCTATCGTTCTTTTCCTCTTTGATGATTCCTCTTTTGACCGAGCTGTTCAGACTTCGTTTTGCTCTTTTCGCTCTATTCTCGTCGTCTATGCCTAATTCATCGAGGATCTGCTTCAGGGTTAATGGTCCCTTTCGTTGAATCAAGTTGATTATTGCGTGAAGGAGGTAGTCCGCTCTTGCCGGCGGTAGGCCCAAAGCTTGGTTGCACACGTGTTGCCTGGCTAAGGTCAAATCGTTTTCGTCGATGGGTTCTCCGTCAATTTCGTATCCTCTTATGTTGCTTTTGGTCTTCCAGAATTCGTGTTTTGACGTGTCGTAGAGCAGGCTTGCGCGTTCGATTGAGAGACTTCTGTCCAGAAGGAGTATGTGCATTTTTTTGTTGTTTTCATCTGAGGCAAGTTTGTAGGCAAGGTAATATTCTGAGAAAGTCATTATCCAGTTTGCAATAGTCGAATTGTCTATTATCGATTCATCCGTGAAAGACCAGTTCGGACTGACTTCTTCTGAAGGGTGATCTCCGTAGAAAGCCTGATCCAAGTCAACTACCTCGTTAATGTAGATTGGGACAACGCTCGATATGCCGGCTCTTTGCAGCATCGTCTTTTCGTCATACTTGACAGCTGGCTCATCGTTTTCTCTGAAAGTTACCGTACCTGTTGATGCATAAGCTCCTCCGAAGAATATCACCATGTCAAAAAGCAGCCTAGAATACATTGTGCCGTCTATGCCTGCAAAACGAACCGTGGAATCGCCAAAGAATTCTTCTGCAATCGCATGCGCCTCTTTGTGGCTAAACTCCATTCTTATCAGGTTATAGAGGAGGTCATCGTGAAGATTTTTAAGCGACGCAAACCGCCTTTCGTAGTCCGAAACCTGTGACGATGCCCCAAACTTGAGTACCTCGGAAATTCTCTTTGTCTCTTTACTCAATAGGGACAAATTGCCTCTTTCTCCCACTCTCTCTCAATAGCTCTCTCAAAGTAAAAGTCTTGCCAGTACCCAAGAGAGCAGAATGACTGCTGCAGAGTTACCTCCATGAATTAGCTCTTGTCCTCCAGTCATTGGAAAGAAACATTGCTTTGCGCATCAAACTTCCATGCGTTGTGACAACATTCCGACCCATCGGAAGGAACAGAACATTGCGGTTATTCGTGGTTGTTGAAGTAGTGGATGGCTATTGCTATGTCTTTCATGTTGCAGACGCCGTCGTTGTTCACGTCAGCATTGGGCTTCCAGCTCGGAGAAGCAGGCTTAGTATTGAACAAGCTGACCAGGTAAGCGACGTCTTTCATATCGGCAACTCCGTCGTATACTCCAGGAATTGTGCCAGACACGTCGCCTGGAACACCCACATGAGCTGGATAGTTGAAAGTGTAGTTGTTGTCTGCCGTATCTGTTTCGCCTAGGACTGGTTTTGCGTAAGCGCTTATAGTGTAGTTGCCATAAGTGAAGTTCGTGGTGTTCCAGGCGGATGTAAGTGTTGTTGGCGCACCGCTTTCAAGGTTAACGACCTGCATGTAGATAGCCGTCGCATTAGCATAGATCGTGGTGTTGAAGGTTTCGCTGAAGACTCCATAGTTTTTTACGATGACCGTGATTAACAACGAGTAGCCTTTTCCCACGACGGTTTTTGATGGTTGAACCTCGGTGACGGCTATGTCGTGACCGTTGAAAAGCAGTGTAACAGGGTTAGCTGCCGACATATTGTTGTTTGCAGTGTCTACTTCATCTGGAACATCACTTGCTGAAGCAGAAATCACGTAGTCCCCTTTGCCAAAAGTAGTCGTGTCCCACTTGAACGAGAGGTTGGCTGCAGAGCCGCTGCTCAATGAGACGGGTTGCATTCCGATTGCTTTTGAGTTTGCATAGACCGTAACGTTGAATGACTCGCCGAAGACCCCCAAATCCTGGGCAGTAACATTGATGTTGACGAGATTTCCAATAAGCACTGTGCTGGGTGAAACTTCTACGTTGGTGACTGCAACGTCATGTGAACCGGCAAAGTAGCCGTACCCACCTGTGACCTGACAGGGAATTTGCATCTCATTGTAATCAAGCAACGTTACATTATGCAAATCCAAAGGGCATTGTCCTATGCCATCGACATAGAACGTTATCGTGGCCAACACACCGTCGCCGGTTGCTCCTGCAACTTGACCCGTTAATGTGTCGTCAACGATCATGTATCCTTCAGTGTCGTTCGAATTGTGGGCGAAGAAGGTGCTGCCGCCCGCTTTCAAGAATGGGCCCTCAACTACGTTCACCGTTTGCAACAAAGGTACAGTCCAGTTCAACTCGAACTCCCAGCCATAAAGGTTCACAACATTCGAAATCGCAACGTCTATACTGAAGTCTTGGCCAACGCTGGCCGCGACCGATTGAGGAACAACGCCTAATGTCGTTACCCCGGCTGATTGGATAGAATTCACAAACACCATTGAATACAGCAGTGACAGCGCCAAAAGCGTGATGCCCAACAAGCAAGAACAGTAGGAATTTCCCGGTCTTTTCCGAATGTTCTCTTCCTCATTGATATAGCATCTGCACTGTTCTTAATTGGCGTTACTCTAAAAAAAGGAGGGGACGAGTTCGGTGTTTATCCTTCAATGTTTGCGGCAATGGTTGTCAAGTCGCCTATGCCTATCCTGCCTTCAAGGTTAAAGTCAAAGTCAAAGTTGTAGCCCTTCATTCCAGGAACCGTGCCGTAGCTTTTAGCCACCTTTACGAGATCGTATATGTCAACCTTGCCATCTAGAGAGCCACCTGGACCGCCCACATCAAAGAACTTTAGCTCTTTGAACTGAATTATCTCTTTTGCTAGGAATCCGTTGAGCACGTCAATGCCAGTTATGTTAAGTCCGAATTTGCCCGGCGTACTAGTAGGGACACCCAGTTCGCCCGGTGCCTCGCTGAGAACTTGTACATCTGTGCGTGTAAAATTCACAAGATGGTCAGTTATGTTAACCGCTAGACTTGTCGTGATCTCGCTGACATTCCACAGACCCGAGACGAAAAAGTCATAGCCTGAGGAGTTAAAGCTTATTGTTGAAGTGTTGACTAGCCTGGCAGTATAGTATGAGAATGTGAAACTTCCTATCGGATCTTCTGTGAAGTTGAACCTTCGTATTTCCTGAGTCCACATTGCATGAACAGCAGCTGACTCATGAGTCGTGCCGTTAATGTCGACCGTATGAACGAGTGCCCTGAGCCAACCAAATGCAGATTCGTTGCCCCATTTGTTGATGAAGCCACCAAGTTTTACCCACAGGCTGCTAAAATGAGTATCTGCGTTCGAAAAGGCCGGAATCAAAGCAAAGCTACCTATCGCTAGAATCCCGAGCATGACCAAAGCAATACTTTTTCTCATTGTTTTTGCCTCTAGATTTCCTGAAACAATAATGGCAAACGGTAAATAAAAGTATTTCTGAGCCGCTTTTCAGCCAATACCGTCTATATGCGTCTATTTGTGTTCATAACCGTTCATAATCGTCTGTTTTCGGTTTTGAACAGGAATTCTTGCCCAATATTCGCACAGGTATCTCGTACGATGAATCAACAACATGTTTCCAAATCACTTTGGCAACTACTGTTTTTCTGAGAGTTAATCCATAAAAAGCTAGTAAACATGGTTGCACAGCTCGCAGAGATGCAGAAGAGCTTAACTGAAGAATTGATGTTCAATGCTGCAATTTTTAAATATTTCGGTGACATCTTGATTAAGGAGAATATTCAGATGAGAGCCCACATCATAGTAGGCATTGCCTTCTTGACATTGTTTCTCCTTGTTCCATGCGGAATAGTCTACGGCCAAAGTTCCACAGAGTACACGATACAGGTTCAGAATGATGGCTCGGCGGCTTGGACTATTACCCAAACTGGAACGCAAATCCAATCTTCAATTGATACATTGATTCAGCTTAGAAACAGGGTCGTTTCTTTGGTTGAAGCTGCCCAAAACATGACTCAAAGGGCCATGGCGGCCGACGAGAATGAATTCTCGCTTTCATCCAACTTCTCAGGTTCCTATGTTACAGTTGAATACAGGTTTTATTGGCAGAATTTCAGCAGGATTGAAAATACAAGCATAATAGTCGGTGACTTGTTCCAAGTGAAGAACTTTTTTGATCAGCTGTATGGCGATGGACAGATCTATCTACGTTATCCACCAGAATATGTAGTCCAACAAGCTTCACCCACACCGTACAAACGAGACGACTCGCTCCACACGCTCATGTGGCTTGGAACCACAGATTTCGTTGAAGGACAATCGACAATAATATTAAAGGAGCAGCCCCCGGCTTCAGGCTTCATGGATGCAATCGGACAGAATGTGCTAATTATCGCGAGCCTAATTGTGCTCGCCGTGGGCTCCTCGATGACCGTCTATATGTTTAAGCGTCGAAAAAGAAAAAGAACAAGAGAAGCACTAACATCTGAACAGTCGGCTTTTCCAGAAATTGAAAGCGATGAAGACAAGATTGTGAATCTGCTCAAGTCCTCAACGAAAGGTCTGTACCAATCTGCAATCGCAGAGCAATTTAGATTTTCAAGAGCCAAAACCAGTCAGCTTCTCACAGCCTTGGAAAACAAGGGGGTAGTGAAGAGACAGAAAAAAGGAAGAGAAAAAATAGTAGTTCTTATTCAGCAAAATGGAAAGTGAAGTAAATGGGGAAAAACCGATTTATTGTGTGTTGTATCCTGCTACTTTTTTCGTTGACATCATTGTCATTGAGGCCCTTTCTGGGTCAAATGACTATTGCTCGAGCATCTGATGGGACTGTCGTGGAAGTAGAGCCGCAAGTGAGTTCTGCAAGCGTAGGCGGGAATTTCACGGTTAACGTGACCGTAGTTGACGTAGAGAACCTGTATGGACTTGAAGTATATCTTTCTTGGAATGCCTCGATATTGGAGCCAGTGGGAATAGATGTTCGCTTAGGCTTGACTGACGGGGCCTTGTACAATCCTGTTTACGTGGTTGAAAACTCGACTCAGGATGGTGAATATGTTCTTGCGGCCACTTCCACTTCCGAGCCACCCGCACCTGCCCCCCCTTTTAACGGAACCGGCAATCTTGTCATGGTCACTTTCAACGTGAAAAGCCCCGGAACTTCAAGTCTTACGGTGGCGGCCCAACTGTATGACTATCCTCCACCAGATAGAGACCCACGGTTGGCAATGCCGATTGACCACAGCACAATTAACGGCGAATTCAGCTCGATTATTCCAGAAATCTCAAATCCTGCTGTTCTTCTTGTGTTAATGACTTTCACTGTTGTCGCTGTAGCCTTTTCTCTAAGGATTCTGGACAAGAATAGGACTAGACAAGATTTATTAGCGGAACAAAAAGCTACTAGATACGCTGGTCAGCGGAAATGAACAGGAAAACCATTCTAATCCTTTCCTCAACTGTTATTCTGGCCTTGATAGTCGTTCTTGCCTATGTGGTTGTCACAAGAACGCCCACGACAAGAGTGTACGTGTACCCGCAATCGACCGTGACAGCGCTAGGGCAAAACTTCACAGTTAATGTAACAATTTCAGACGTGTCCGACTTGTACGGTTGGAGGCTTAAGCTAAGTTGGAACAACACCCTCCTCGACGTACTGAATGTTACAGAAGGCGCATTCCTACAAAATGGCAGTCAAACCTTTTTCTCACCACCTATAATAAACGGTACTGCGGGGTACCTCGTCGCAGACTGCACTCTTCTCGGCAACACGAAAGGGGTCAGTGGAAGCGGCGTGCTGGCAACAATACAATTTCACGTAGAAGAAAATGGGGATTGTTCCTTGCATTTGTATGACTTGACTCTCTTGAGCTCAGCCGTACAATCAATCGTCTCCAACGTCAACGACGGCCACTTCAGCACAACCTAGAAGCTGACGGCTGATGCAAAGACAACAAAAACCTGAGTAGAAATGTGCTTGAGGATGGCGATCGCGTCCCAGACAATCTGCCAACGAATCGTTTTTAAGGATTGAAACGCTATCATTCTGATGGAGGGGCGCCCTTGTCAGGCAGGACATTTCTAGGCCCTATGCTTATGATTCTTTTGATTAGCTTGCTCGTTCTTGCATCCAGCATCTATTTTTCCGTAGCCCCAAACGTTGGATCGCAATCGGAATCATCCAATTCGATCGTGCTAAAACTTGATTTTCCCGCACCTGAGATTGCTCTAAACGTTTCTGGTAGTTCTGTCACGATGCCTACGCTGCCTCAGTACGGTGCTCCTGGAGAACCTGTTCTGCCCTTCAGGCAGATTAAGGTTTTGATTCCGGAAGGAAAGGGCGTAAAACGCGTTGACGTAACACTTGGCAATAGAGAAGTGTTGCAGGGCAGATTCAGTGTGATGTACGGGAAAACACCCATGCCTATCTCTTCAAACGTCACTGCGGTTGACAAGCCAAACGACGCAATCTACAGCTCCACGAATCCTTTTCCAAGTTCATCATACTCAGACATTTCCGAACAGTACCTGACAGGGTACAAGATACTTCTTTTGAAAATCTACCCAGTTCAGTACGTCCCAAGAACGGGTGAACTGTACTATTTTGAAACAATGACCGTCACTGTGGCTTTGGAAGAGACAGGTGAGATATCCCAAATGTTCAGAAATCTGCCTCAGGATAGAGCGCTGGTTGTAGGCATGGTGGATAATCATGACGCGGTGAAAACGTACACCAAGACCCCGACAGGCATGCAGTATACCGCTTTGGCTGGATCATTGAATCATTACGATTACGTCGTTATAACTAACAATACGTTACGCTCTTCGTTTCAACCCTTGGTAGATTGGAAAAACCAGAAGGGACTGAACGCAACAATCGTGTTAATTGAAGACATCATGAAAAACCCAAAATACAATAGCGATGGCCAGTTCGGTGACGGAAACGGCAGCCCGAGATTCAATGATACGCAAGCCCACGTCAGGAACTTCATAAAAGACGCCTATCTGAACTGGGGAACCCAATACGTGTTGTTAGGCGGAGATGACGACATCATCCCTGCAAGAGGCGTATACGATTATGCTGCCTATGACGGCAGCTGGACCGACTACAACATTCCGTCTGACATGTACTATGGTGGTTTAGATGGAAGCTGGGACAAGAATAACGACACGATATTTGGAGAAGCCGTCTACCACTGGCCTGGGCCTCAAAACGGAACAGCTGGCGAGGAGGCCGACTTCTTCGCAGAAGTGTACGTTGGCAGAGCCCCCGTTGACACTCCGCAGGAAGCAACAAACTTCGTCAACAAGACAATCGCGTACGAGCAATCAACTCAAGCAGACTATCTCAAGAAAGCTTTGCTCATTGGTACAAAACTCGACGACATCACCGAGGGCGGAAATGGAGAAGACGCCGTCGCAGACATAATACCTCAATACACGACTACGAGACTGTACCAAAGAGACGGAACATTCAGCCGCACCGCGGTAATTAGCGAAATGAACAGTGGCACGCACATAGTAAACGACGATGGACACTCAAGCAAATATAGCGTCATGGGGCTGTCCACTTCGGATGTTGATGGCCTTACCAACACGCAGTACTTCTTTGTTTACAGCATGGGTTGCTACTCGGCCGCATTTGACCAAGCAACAAGTGGATCTCAGCAGGCTATCGCAGAGCACTTCCTGTTCAGTTCACACGGGGCTTTCGCGTACATAGGCAACTCGAGATACGGCTGGTACTGTTCAGCCTCTCTTGACGGGCCTGGAGAGCGATACGACAGATCATTTTTCTCAGTGCTGAACAGTGGTACCAGGAATTTGGGAAAGGTTTTGCAACTTTCAAAGGAACAGGAACCAATACTTGACAGGTGGACCTACTTCGACCTCAATTTGCTTGGAGACCCCGAAACTGAAATAGTCACAGCGATCAGCGCACCGACGGCCCATCTCAAAACAAGGACAGACTTGCTGACCCCACCCCGTTTCGGCGGACTTGTCGACCTTCAGGGCATAGCAGAACGAGGCACGGCATTTGGCGCGACTTTCAGCAATTACACCTTAGAATTTAGTCCGGGAACAGCTCCAACGTCTTGGGCGGCAACTGGAATCAGCTTGGCGAACAACGGCAAGAGCGAGGTTGTCAACGGAACCCTGGCAACTTGGAACACGACTGGAGTTGCGCCGGGCACTTACACGCTTAAGCTGACTGTGTTGGATGTGAACGGTCTGGTTGGAGAGGACAGGCAAATAGTTGTCGTCAGCACGAACGCGCTTCCTGTTCACATTAGAGCTGATGGAAGTGTTGACCCGCAGACAGCGCCAATACAGCATAATGGAGATGTCTACACATTAAGCGGCAACATCTACAGTGATAGTGAAGGAATTGTAATCGAAAGAAACAACATCATGTTAGATGGGGCAGGTTATACTGTTCAAGGTAGCGGAGGGGGCGCAGCGGGAATATACCTGCTTGGAAGAAGCAACGTAACAATCAAGAATGTAGCAGTTGAAACGCACTTGTACGGCATCTATCTACAGCAGTGCTCGAACAACACGATTCTGGGAACCGACACGTCAAACAACATCCACGGCATATTTCTTTTAGAATCTTCAAACAACAACGTTGTAGAAACAAACGTTACAAACAATTATGACGGCATAAGCCTACTGTCCTTCTCAGACAATAACAGCGTAACGGGATGCAGAATAACCGGGAACAACGGTGCCCTTGGAAGCGGCATCTACCTCTACATGTCTTCAAACAACCTTATCTATGATAACGTATTTGCTAACGAATTAGTACATGTCTTCGACGCCGTGTGGGACTGCGCCGATCCTGGCCTGATTTTTCCATCGATCAACACGTGGGACAAAGGCTATCCCTCAGGCGGTAACTACTGGGACGACTACAATGGAACTGATCAGTACAAGGGACCCTACCAAAACATAACGGGAAGCGACGGAATAGGAGACACGTCCTATCCAATTGACATGAATAACATAGACAATTACCCGCTTATGAGCTTCTACACACCCGGTCACGACGTGGCAGTCACGGATATCACGCCTCTCAAAACTGTCGCTGGACAGAGCTACTGCATGAACGTAAGCGTAACCATCGCAAACCACGGCACATTTGACGAAAACTTCAACCTATCAGTCTTTGCAGACTCAACCCTCATAGCCCAAACGCCAGCAACCCTCACAGCTGCAAATACAGTCGTGAAAATCTTCCTGTGGAACACCACTGGATTTACGTATGGCAACTACACTTTGAGTGCCTACGTACCCCCAGTTTCAGGCGAAACAAACACGGCAAACAATAATCGCACTTGCACGGTCCCAGTTCACGTGGGCGTCCCAGGCGACGTTTCCAGTGCAGTGCCAAGTGTTTATGACGTGGTGGTTAACATGAAGGATGTCGCCTACATGGTTGCACTGTTCAACACCAGACCGAGCTCGCCGAACTGGAAACCCAACGCAGACGTGAACAACGACGGCGTCTGCAACATGAAAGACATAGCAATAGCCGTCGCATACTTCAACCAACACGAATAGTGTGCTGAAAAGGTTCTTGTCTCAAAACGAAGAGATCCGCACTTGAGGTATGATCCACCTCCTTGACAAACAGGCATACTCGAAATTCCTTCTTTCTTCAAGAACCTCGAAACCAATTCGATGTTCTCGCTGTATGTGCAGTTGCTAGGTTCTCGAACGTTTTCTGCTCGCAACGACTATTCCGTATATGGCGCCTGCTATTACGAGCAATCCGATTATGATGATGAATGACGCCCACACGAACGTCGGGCTGCCAGTCAAGAGTAGATAGAAGATTAAGCCCAAGGACATTAGAATCAAACCTGCCAGAACTAAAACGCCAACCAACGGTCCAATGAAGAAGTACAGGTGTTTCTCGTTCTTATCTGCTTTCTCGGTCTTCTCCCATTCCTCTCCTTTTTTGTATCTCTCGGCTTCTCTTCTCTGTCTCCTCAGCTCTCTTCTCCTCTCTCTCCATTCCCTTCGCCTTTCTCTCCACTGCTGTCTCCAGTCTTCGGGCTGCTGGATTCTTAGGGAAGCACCACATTTTGGACAGAACGCCATTTCCTGATATACTTCTTCTCCGCATTTTGGACAGTATGGCATAAGACTTACCTAGAAACGTCTTTGGTTTTTGACAGGTATTTAAGCGTGCACTCGCTCATGGACACAAGCATTTAACAGAGGGCCAGCTTACGAGCAACAAATCGGCGTGAATCAATGTAAGACAAATAAAGAAGACCATGCTAGAGTAACAAAGACATAACATGCAGTGCGATGAATGCGGAAAGAGGTTTTCAGGCTCTGGATTGAGCTTGACGCTAGAAGGAAAGCAGAAGATATTATGTGCTGATTGCTACGGGAGAATTAGAGAGGAATACGACAAAAAGAAAAACTGCGATGACTGCAGGCACTTTGATAAGGAATCGTGCGAGCTAACTGGAAACAAACTGAAACCAATCTCAATTGGATACAGAGACTATTTTGTCCAAGCAGAAAAATGCTCCTACTACACAGACGAAGAGATTGAGAGCAAAGAAAAGACTGTTGAGAATCTTGAAAAAGCCGGACGCTATGAGGAAGCTGCTCAGGAGTGTGAAAAACTCGGGATGCTTGAAAAAGCAGGGCAGCTCAGACGAAAAGAAAAAGAGATAACTGTCCTACATGTTGATGTAAACAGTCTCATCAGACAGCTAGCTGACAGAGGACAAACACTGACCTACCACTGCTGCCATTGCGGAACTCCCTTGAAAGTTGGAGCAGAATCTGAGGAAGTGTTCGAAATCTGCCCTAACTGTGGATACAGTCTCGAAGTCATTGATTTGGCCAAACTCATCAACCAACATCTTTCGTAAGAAACTGTGGATGCTAATCCTCTCCCGAGTAGTGTGTCTTGATAATCACTCTCGCGTCCCATGAACCCAACGAAGAAAAGAATGCATGGATCATTAGCGCACGAAATGCACACTAGCAGTCTTTTGCTATTAGAAGAAGTGTTAATCGCGCCCGCATGTTCTTTCCGGCGGTATTCTAGTATTTGAAGGTGAGATACAGCAGAACTGCTAGTGCAAGGCATGTGAACAGGTCTGGCAACATTGCAAACGGGCCGAGACCGATCGGATAGAAACCAAAAGCTAGATGTAGTAAGGGAATGGAGACAAAAGCATGTAGAAGAAGGACCGCTGAAAATATTATCAGCCCTATTGTGAACTCCGATCGCGTCTTTCGGTATATGCTGACATACATGATCAATAGGATGATCGAAAGCGTCACATTGATCGTGGAAACAATCGTTTCTACCGTATAGAAAAGCTCTATGTCTCCAAGAATGTTCTCAAGGGGAGGTCGCGGCTCCTCAAAGCGACGCTGAAAGGGATATGGTGGAAACCAAGAGGTGGATGTAGCCCAAAGTGTTGCTAGAATAGCTACCGCTATCACCGTTGCCAGTATTAACAGATTTCTCAGGTTCCTATTCATACGATTCTTCATCTACATTCCTCCCTTTTCTACTTTTTCCAGATTTTATTCAGAATCTCCTCGAATAGAGCATAGTTCTCCTCCATTGCCGGAGACAAGAAATACGTTATACCGTACCCTTCCCCCTCAGACGTGATTACTCTGTTCTTCATAAGCACGTCAAGATGGTGCCTTATTGTCCTATAATCCATTCCAAGCAGGGTCGCTAACTGATTTGCATTCCGCGGAGTTTCATTTAGGGCTTGGATTATTTTGGCGCGGCTCACACCGCCTCTCGTGCCTGCAATTAGCCATCCGAGCAGATACTTGAACGGGCGCGCATTAATGGACATTTCCACCGCTCCGCAAGCTTGAGGAGTCTTTCGTTAGACCTATTTGAACTAGCATAATAAACATGTCGTTCACCCTTTCGCCCCAAGATCTGACGGGAGCCTAGGACTAGATTAGGAATAGAATATGGTCCAATTCTGAAAAACAGTTTAATAATGAGGGCATCTCCTCTGGCAGTCGGAGGTTGAGAAAAAGTCTGCAACGCCCTATTCCTCAAAAAGGGGCTCGCAAAGGCCCAGAAAAGCTGAAGATTACCTTTTTTGCCTCTCTCCTTTCTCCATTCAGCTGTTCTGGACCCTAACGAGAACCGAAAGAGAATAGACAAAACAGCCGAGGAAATGATGAAAATGGACAAGAGCAAGATTTCAACGTCGTTGTCAGTGGCAACGATAATGAGCAAAGTCACAACCTATCATCCCCATGCTGGGGACTGCGCAAAACGTGCTGTCCGAACGGCCAGCATAGAAGTTGCAAGGGCTGTGCAAGGCACGGTCTGTATATTCAAAATCATCATTTTCCTACACTCTGCAAGGATTTTCCATCAATCCTTAGACTCTACGGAATAGAAGACACTAGTGCGCGTCAGAGTCCAGACGAAATGTAATATCTTGGGCATTCGAATTGTCCAGGTGTATAAGTGGATGAGGGAAGGAAAAATCCCTGACGCAATCTATATTATGAACTAGCGCTCACTGCGAATGGGGAATCCTACGGAAGACAAAAAAGCGTTAATATCAAGCCCGAAGCTTGATTACCGTTATTCACGCCTTTTAGGGGTTGCGTTCCCCGGTATCTATGCAGCGATATTGTGTTTCTTCTGTCTGGTATACGGCGTGCTTCCAGGACCTGAATTCATAGTTTTGGTTTTCTTCATATACGCTGCGTACAACAAAGGAAGCCACCGTTTCGTAAAGGATTGGGCTCCGCTCATTTCGACTTTCTTGTCTTTTGAAGCCATGTACGGGATAGTTGGAAGCTTGCCAAGGCTTGTGCATGTTGAGCAGCCTATAACTGCGGAGTTGCAGCTTTCCGGTTCGATCCCGACCCTTGTGCTTCAACAGCTTTACAGAACCCCGTTTTTGGACTATCTTGGAGCGTTTTTTTATTCTCTGCATTTTATAGCTCCAACGGTTTTTGCCTTCGTATTGTGGAAGTATAGCCCGAAAAACTATCGGGGATACGTTCTCGCCTTCGCAATCGGCACCTACAGCGCCTTGATAACATTTCTTGTTTATCCGGTTGCGCCTCCATGGTTTGGAGTAGGTGCCACACGAATCCTGTTTCAAGTGGACAACGATCTAGGCGTCCCCTTCTATCGCACCATTTTCGATTTCATTCAATCCAATCCGTTTGCAGCGTTTCCTAGTCTTCACGCGATGTATCCATGGCTGATTTCACTCTACGCACTGAAAATCAAGAAAACACGCGCGTTGCCGATACTCTTGTTTCCTGCAGGCGTCTGGTTCAGTGCCGTCTATCTCGGAGAGCACTACGTCGTGGACATAATAGGCGGAATCATCTACGGCACATGCGCCTTCCTTCTGGCGGAAAAGCTTGTTCCAATCATCATCCGACTGCGCAACAAATCAAAGCCTAATAATGGACTAGGAAAGCCCTAGATGCTTCTGCGATTGGCAGTCGCATACGAATGAGTCTGTGCGCCTCACATCCGCAGGCCAGACCGTGTACATGTCTTTTCACGAACAGAACGGCGCGTGTATCCATTCGTCGACGATGAGGCAGGACGTTGAATTAGGAAAAGAAACTGGTGTAATTCTGAAAAACAGTTTAATAACACTCTGCTCTTTCGAGGTGAATTGTCAGTAGACATGGTGATGGCAGCAGTGAAAGACGTGAAGGACCTGGGCCACGGACGACGTAACACAATATCTGGGTTCATTGCTGACCCTCCTTGCTTCATTGAATTAAACATGGAACAGTTGGAACAGTGATAAGTTTGGGTGCCTTGACAAGAGCAATAAGGAACATTTCAAGAAGGAAGATAAGGGCATTGTTAGTAATCGTTGCCTTGAGTTTAACCTTGGCAATAATGGTATCTATTCCTGCCGGTTTGGTCGCAAATCAACAATCCACGCAGAGCTTGACACAGAGCTTCAACAGCACCATCACCGAGACGGAAAAGCAAATCAACCAGAGTACTACGCTGATAGAATGCTCAACGTCGACTGGAAGCATGTTTTCCGGTCCGCCCTCAGACATGTCTAGGCCTCCATCAGGCATGGACCGACCCAACTTCTCGTTTACACGAGAAGAATTCTATATGAATGAATCCGTTGTTGGCAACATTAGTTCCATTGCTGGCGTCAAAGACGTTGTTCCGTTCCTGGTGAAATCATCCTCGGAGACCACCCAGGAGACCATAAGTACACCGATGGGAGATTTTAACATGTCTAGACCGCTATACACGATTACGGGTGTATGTCTGAATTCCTCGTTCATCGACGGATACTCTGTACTGCCCACAAACATGACAGCAGGCAGAAATCTACGCGAAGGGGATAGTGGCGTTCTTCTCATGAGTCTTAACCTCACAGAGTACTACGGGGTTGGAGTGGGCAGCGAAGTGGAGGTGAATGGCACATCCTTCACGGTGATAGGAATCTATGACCAGGCGGGTCAAAACTCTATGGAGACGAGGGGAGTGTACATGAATCTGACTGATGCTCAAACGATTACCAATGAAATAGGAAACGTTAGCAGGCTTGACGTGTATGCAGGGGATGTCTCCTATGTGGACACAATAAACACGCAGATACAGTCAATGTATTCAAATGAGATCAATGCACATGAGATTTCTGTCCAAACGTACGCGGATCGCTTGGCAAACCTTCAGAGCCAACAAACAAGATACACCGAGCTTATAAACAACGCCGAATCAACCGTGGCCCAGACCCAATCGGTTGCAACCCAAGAGATCATCGTGGCACTCGCTGCAACGAGTCTCATCGTCCTGTTCGTGATGCTGTACACAGTGCGAGAAAGAACGAAGGAGATAGGAACACTCAAAGCGATAGGCTTCAGCAGCTGGAACGTCATGAGTCAGTTTATGCTCGAAGGAGTACTGCTGAGCTTGGTGGCAGGCGTGGTTGGCATTGCAATAGGAACCGTGGGAGCACCCATCCTATCCGGCCTCCTGCTCCCTCATATAAACCTGTTTGGCTCAAGTGCTTTCGGAGGCAGCTCCGCAACCGTCGTCACGAATCCAGGGACGTCTGGATCAATAAGTGCTTCAGCCTCTATAAGCCCGCAGATTATGCTGCTTGGGATTGGTGCGGCTGCGTTGCTTGGGGCCGTGGGCAGTCTGTACCCAGCTTGGCGAGCGTCAAGAACGAGGCCTGCGGAGGCAATGAGGTATGAGTGAAGTTGTTCTGAAAGCAGAGAACGTTTCCAAGACCTATGCTATGGGCAAACGCCAAGTCCGAGCCCTATCCGATCTGAATCTTCAGGTGAACAAGGGCGAGTTTGTCGCAATTATGGGTCCTTCTGGTTCTGGCAAGACAACTCTACTGAATGTCCTAGGCTGTCTTGACAAACCGACCGGTGGAAAAGTGATTCTGGACGGGCTTGACGTTTCAAGATTGCCCGAAAAGGAGCTCTACAAGATAAGAAGGAACAAGATCGGGTTCATCTTCCAGACTTTTAACCTTTTGCCATACTTAAACGCACGGGAAAATGTGGAACTGCCGATGGAGTGCACAACAAAATCCAAGAGCGAAAGAAGACAAAGGTCTCGCGAATTGTTGAAACTGGTGGGGTTGGCTGGAAGAGAAGAGCATAGGCCACAGCGGCTGAGTGCCGGCGAGCAGCAAAGGGTGGCAATCGCACGGGCCTTTGCGAATGATCCAGCGATAATTCTGGCAGACGAACCCACCGGGAATTTGGATACGGAAAACAAATACGGAATTGTTAGATTGCTCGCAAACCTGAACATTGATCGAGGAACCACCGTCGTGGTGGTAACGCACGACGGCCAATTGGCTTCGCACACCGAAAGAATGCTACTTCTGAAGGATGGAAAAATCACGAAGGAAAAGCAGGGGCTTCATTTGACAAAGAAGAAGCTCATGTGTCCCTACTGTGGAGGCAAAATTCAGCCTAGTGATGAAAGATGCCCCAGTTGCAAAAAAAGACTGTGAATGATTAAGGAGGAATGTAAATGGAATTACCTGAAAAACCAAAAGCCCCCCGTTTATCCAACGTGTTGGTAGGAGCAGTCATAATATGCCTGCTCATAGGAGGAATATTCGGCTACGCAGTAAGTAGCCTTATCACTTCAAGCAAAATCAGCAGCCTACAAGATCAGGTGTCAACGCTCAAAACACAGGTTTCAAATCTCCAGTCAGCAGAGGACTCACCCACCCAAAACATAACCTATGAAAACGCCACCATCAACAACACCACATATGTTCTGGGAGAGAATGCTTCACTGTCCCAGTTGTTCGAGCAGGTCGATAGCTCTGTCGTAGTGGTTCAAGGAGTAACCGTGACCGTAGAATACGATTTCTGGGGCCGACCATACTACTATTACTCAGACGTACAAGGATCAGGTTTTGTTTTCAACTCGACGGGCAAGTTTGTGATCATCACAAACTACCACGTTATCGAAGGTGCAAGCAACATCACTGTAACATTCACAGACGGAGACACTTATGCAGCCAACGTGACGGGCTCAGATCCCTATGCGGATCTCGCCGTGCTCTTGGCAAACGCGCCACAAGATGAGTACGAACCCCTCAACATCACGAGTTCGTTGACGTTGAAAGTCGGCGACCCCGTAGTTGCTGTCGGCGATCCTTTGGGATATGCCGGATCAATGACTTCAGGGATAGTTAGCGCCCTCGGCAGAACAGTTTCGGTTTCTTGGTCCAGCTATAGTATAGCTAATTGCATACAGACGTCGACACCCATAAACCCCGGTAACTCCGGAGGACCGCTTCTGAATTATCAGGGCGAAGTTGTCGGCATAACCTCATACACTGCACTCACTTCCCAAGGAGTAGCTGCTCAAGGTTTGGGACTGGCGATTCCTTCGAGCACGATACTGCGAGAAGTCGAATCTCTAATCACAAACGGCTCATACAACAACCATCCCTGGTTAGGAATATCCGGGCAAGACATGACCTACGCGGTTGCACAGGCGATGAACACAGACGTGACCTACGGGGTGCAAATCACCCAAGTAACGAGCGGAGGGCCAGCTGACAAGGCCGGTCTCAAAGCCAGCACTGGTCAGACCCAAATAGAAGGAGCATCCGTTCAGATAGGAGGCGACATCATAATAGCCCTCAACGGCGCGAGAATCAGGAACTTGGATGATCTTTCAACTTACCTCGAAGAATACACTCTGCCAGGCCAAACAATTAGTGTAGCAGTAGTAAGAAACAACGCGACTCTGACATTGCCGCTCACGCTGGGAACCCGACCGTCGCTATAAACGTAGGCCGCGCTCAGCAGGTAATCACGATGAATTGGAAGTATGATAATTGTGCATACTGTGGCCATTGCCAGCGTTGGATTTCGAAAACAGCCTTAGCATCGAATAGTTCAGGTTCTCAAATGTGTCCTTTCTGTCACAGTCGAGTACGATTAAAAAGACACGTTCACGACCTTCCAAAAAAAGTCATGCCTAACGTTTGAGGAAGCGGTACAGATTCGAAGACTGTGCAAAGTGCACGAAACGTGCTGGGACGACCTCGGCATGAGGGCCTACAAGTTGAAAATTCGATTGAGGATATGCAACATCGACCCGTTGCGCCTTTCAGCAGTGCGCTCGACCTCAGCATTCTTGGCAGATACTATATTAATACGCTTGAACAAGAATCTGACGTCTTGAGAAGTGAAAAGCAAGGCTGCGAAGTCATGAGCAGGAAAACCATCTATTTCCCTCACAATTTCTTGGTGTTCGCAGTTTTGTTGCTGATTCTTGCCCTAGTCGTAGGTCTGATTTTTATAGGAGTCGTCGGAGTAGCCTTCGAGGATGTTGGATTCAGTCCAGCCATCACTGCCTTAATTCTAGTTGCCACTCTCATTGGAAGCTTCATTAACATCCCAGTTTTGAAGCTCAAAACCAAAATCCCCATAATAAAGGAGGAGTTTGTCAGTTACTTTGGCATTATCTATCGAATTCCAGACGCAGAATATGGTGAGACGACAACAATGGTAGCCGTCAACGTTGGAGGAGCGTTGATACCCACTTTTGTTTCATCCTATCTATTGTGGAAGGTACCGTCAGCCATGTTATATGCCCTAGTAGGCGTTGCTGCTGTCGCTCTAGTGACCCACATCGTTGCGAGACCCGTTAAGGGAGTAGGCATCAGCACACCGGTCTTCATTCCCCCCTTAGTTGCTGCCCTATCAGCCTATATTCTTTCTCCAGGCGCACCAAGAGTTATTGCCTATTATTGCCTATGTATCAGGTGTCTTGGGAACACTCATAGGCGCCGATCTGTCTAACCTCAACCGTATTCCCAAACTCGGTGCACCCGTCGCAAGCATAGGCGGGGCAGGCACGTTCGACGGCATTTTTCTAACCGGTATCATAGCTGTTCTTCTAGCCTAAGCGTGAAGTTCACAAACAATGAGTTCAAGGAAGCAAGGCGTAGAATGCATCGCGTCCTGCGTACTTCAGAAAACGCAAATAAAGAACGAACACGTAGAAAAACTGCGGAGTCAGCGAAAAAAACGGGGCGGGGTTGCCCTAGCCTGGTAGGGGGCAGGCCTGCTAAGTCTGTGGTCAGTAATGGCCGCGTGGGTTCAAATCCCACACCCCGCGCCAAAAAACTGCTCTGCCAATCGACCGCGCTAGCTTGAAAGCTTTGATAGGTATGAAAGTGTTATTTGTGTGCTCTGGCAATGCACATCGAAGCCCACTCGCAGAAGCGTTGTTGAAGAAGTTGAGACCTGACCTAGAAGTGGATTCTGCAGGAATACGAGTTGCCATCCCCGTTTCGGAAGAAGTGAAGAAATACTTGATCAAAGAGAATGCCGAACAGTACCTCAAGAAATATCCCGAAAGCCTAGACAGCAAGAAACTTCAACAGTATGATCTTATCGTAGCCATGGAGCAAAGACATAAGGACATGATTTCAACCAAATGCCAAGGGTGCCAAAACAGAATAATTGTTTGGAACGTCGAGGACCCATACTTCCTACAAGGCGAAGCCGTCAAGAGGATTTACGAGCAGATCAAACAGAAAGTCGCTGAACTGGCAGAATCGTTGGCTTAATCTCCGTCAACGTCTCAACATCGCAGCTAAAACGTCTAAACACCGGCTTACTCATACAATCTGAAATGCCTTTGAGCAGCGAAAAACACGCTATTTCCATCAACGTACATTCGTTTTGATTGATTAGAGAGTTCAGTAACGTTCAAAAATGTTTATATCGATTCGAAGTGTATCGACTATGCCAAGACCATAATGAGTGTAGCAAAGCCACTGCTTGAATATGCTAAGTCGCTGAAACCGCAGAAGGGTTTCGCACAGTCCTACTCGGCTTTCAAGAGATTACTGCAATACCACAGCAGATACCCTTGGCACATCGTTGCAATAGTCATTCTTGCAGTGATAAGATCCTTCCTATTCTCGCTCGAACCGTTGTACACTACCTTAATCATAATCAACGTGATCGGGAGCCCTCCCTCTGTTCCATCAAACACTAGCCTCTTACCGGGCTACCTACTCGTCATCATACTGGCCGGAATAGGCTACGCCATCACGAACTTCATTCTGACTTACCTGCACGGAGTAATGTCCCAATACATAGTGCGAGACATAAGAACAGAGTATTACCGTGCGCTCCAAGGCAAATCCTTCAGTTTTTACGATTCTGTCGGCGTTGGGGATCTCACGTCAAGAGCCACCGTGGATCTTCAACTGGTCGACATGTTTCTGAGAACGTGGCTTGGCACTGTTCTCAACGCTATCTTCACAACAATCATCATAATTGCGATAATCCTCCCAATAAGCCCGCTCATGACACTGATTTCCATGGCCACAATGCCGCTAATCTTCTATTTCACAACGCGCCTCTGGATAGATACGATGCCCCTCTTCAGGAACATGCAGCTGATCATGGGAAGATTGACGTCCTACATACAGCAAAACATCATCGGAATGAAAACAGTCAGGATATTCCGCCGAGAAAAAGACGTCGTTGACGGATTCAAAGGGGTAGAAGACATATATGTGAACACGGCAATCACCGCGGGCAAAATACAATCAATCTACATGCCACTCGGTCCAGCGTTACTCACGCTTGGAGCAGCCTTGGTCTACGTGTACGCAGGAATTACGCTGGGCGTTCCAGGCTCAACCTTGGCGGTTGCTCAAATTGGCTACTTGATTCTCTTCGTCAGATACATGATGAGACTGACCTTTCCAATAAGGGACGTAAGCCAGACTCTGGGAACATGGATCGCCGCCTACGCAGGACTTGAAAGAGTTCAAGAAATGACAGACGCTCCAAGAAACGTTGAAGATACGCCCAACGCCAGAGACGTAAAGATAGAAAAAGGAAAACTCGAGCTGGAAAACGTAACGTTCGGGTACGTAAAAGACAGACCTGTATTAAGTAACATCAATTTTACAGTGCAGCCTGGTGAAAAAATAGCAATACTTGGCGCTACAGGATCCGGAAAAAGTACTCTGATATACCTGATCCCAAGGTTTTATGACATCCAAGAGGGCAGCATAAAGATAGACGGCACAGACATCCGCGAATTCAAGCTTGCTTCCCTCAGGAAACAGATAGGCGTAGTGTTGCAAGATGTCTTCTTGTTCTCTGGAACTATCAGGGAGAATATTGCCTTTGGCAAGCCTGACGCTTTGATGGAGGAAATAGTGCAGGCTGCCAAATCGGCCAGAATCCACAACTTCATCGAATCCCTTCCATGCGGCTACGACACACCTGTCGGAGAGAGAGGGGTCACTCTTTCGGGAGGTCAGAAGCAGAGAATAACAATCGCCAGAGCGCTCATAGGCAACCCAAGGATGCTGATAATGGACGATTCGCTCTCTTTCGTGGATTCGAAGACGGAGCAAGAAATTCAGTCTGCAATAGAAGAAGCAACAAGGACAAGGACGACTCTTATAATCGCGCAGAGATTCTCCACAATAAAGACCGCTAAGAAGATCCTGGTCTTAGAAAACGGTTCAGTGGCTGAATTCGGAACTCATGAGGAGCTGATTGCAAAAGATGGCGTTTACAAGAAGGTCTACGAAACCCAGTTCATCCAAAAAGCTTCACCCATCCTAGATGAGGCCGGTGGTTCCTAGTGTCAGGTTCATACGGAACCTTCTCCACAAAACAGGAAGAGAAAAGAAAAAGAACCATCCCTGACCGAGTGTTGATTAGAAGAGTCTACGAGTACGCTCAAGCTAACAAACGAAACCTGCAGATCGGCGTCGCCGCCACGATAATCGGCGCATTCACCGGTTTGGCTGCACCCTACATGCACGCGATAGCCATCGACCAGATAATAACGCCTAAAAACCTTTCAATGTTCATATGGTGGATCCCACTGTTCGCCGCTATCATTCTAAGCAACTATGTTTTTCAGTACATCCAAACCTATCAAATGCGAATAGTCGGAGAAAAGGTAGTTGCAGAAATGCGGGACGACATGATGGAAAAACTGCAGGTCATCTCCCTCAGATATTTTTCGGAAGGTGAAGCTGGAAGAATCATATCCCGCCCGACGAACGACGCCAACACCGTCAGAATATTCATCCGGGTGGGACTCACGAGCATTCTCGTAGATGTCTCCTCGATACTGGGCGCCTTCGCCATAATGTTCTATCTTGACCTTCGACTGTCACTTCTCGCAATTTCGGTTCTGCCCGTGGCCATAGTGCTGGTCTGGTACCTCGGAAAATACTCGAGAGCTGCTTACAGGAGAACGTTAATCACGACTTCAGGGTTGACGGCAAGGTTGCAAGAAGACTTGGCAGGCATAAAAGTTACCCAGGCCCACGCGCAGGAAAAAGAGGCAGAGAAGAAGTTCCTGAAAAGCCAAGATGAAAACGTCAAGGCCACCATCAGAGCAATCCTCATAGGCTCGTCATACACGCCGTTCGTAATGGCACTGAGACTGATTGGAACGATGATAATCCTTTTCTTCGGAGTCATGGCTTTGACGTCCGTACCACCAACAATTACGTTAGGAATTCTAGTAGCCTTCATCGAGTACCAGTTCTCTTATTTCATGCCACTAGTCGACCTTGTAACCATGTATGACCAGTATCAGTCATGCATGTCTGCGATTGAAAGGATGTTCGATGTGATAGACACGAAAGTTGAGGTCGTGGACGCACCGCCTGAAAGGAGCATCGCATTGCGATGATAGAGGAAGTCAAATTTGAAAACGTCAATTTCGCGTACGACGTAGACGTCCCAGTTTTAAAGGACATCAGCTTCGTCCTAAAACGCAATATGAAACTCGCGATTGTCGGTCAGACGGGCGCGGGGAAAAGCACGATAATCAACCTTCTGGCCAGATTTTACGATCCAGGCCAAGGCAGAATACTCATCAGCGGGCACGACATAAGAGACATTCCGCTTGCATCTTTGAGAGGGTGCATGAGCATAGTGCTTCAGGATTCGTTTCTCTTTTCAGTCTCCATTAAGGAGAACATAAGGTTCGGGAAACTTGAAGCATCAGACCGAGACATCGTAGACGCAGCAAAATCCATCGGTGCCCACGATTTCATAATGAAGCTTCCCAACGATTACGACTACGTTATACAGGAAGGATCTTCGAACATATCTATAGGCCAAAGACAACTCATAAGCTTCGCCAGAACGCTGGTCGCAAATCCGGAAATCCTAGTGCTGGACGAGGCAACATCCTCAGTCGACGCGTACACCGAACTGGTGATACAGAGAGCCCTGAAGAAACTGATGCTCAACCGAATGACGATAATAATCGCCCACCGACTTTCAACCATCAGGCTTTGCGATGAAATATTAACCATCGACAACGGCGCGATAGTGGAGAGGGGCACTCATGAGGAGCTGATGCGCAGAAAAGGCCTCTACAGCTCATTCTACAGACTTCAATTCAGAGAAGAAACTGGAGCAGACACACCATAATAATCCAAGTTGGCATTGAAAAGATCAGTGCGAACTGTCTGTCCGCGTTGATCTCGCGAGGCAAACAAACCCGCCGAATTGGGTCAATCGGTTTCCCGCTGGGGTGTCGGCGCCAACGATTACGGTTTTGACGTTCCTGTTGTTTGAAATCTGCAACAGTCTGTTAACCCTGTTCCTTTCTTTATGGTTCGTCAGATACTCATTTGTAAGCATCACGTATTCAGGCTTGATTCCACCACTCGTCCATTGACCATAGACCAAATCCTCCGCCTCTTCAAGCGAATACAGTACCTTTGCATCGTCTGCAAGTTCGCTGAGCCACTTTTCTAACGTGTCCACGGTCCGGTCAGCACCTGCCGATGTGGTTTCGCTCATCAAGTCGCGGAAACGCTTTGTCTTCACCAGGTCAGTTACTTCGTGAAGTTCACCGGCAGAGCCGGCAAGTATGCCGAAGGCCGCGGAGTTCGGTCCCTTCGCTTGAACCAGCCACGCATCATGCTTCCGCACGTGATCAAGAAAAACATTGGCATAACCGGTTTTCATAGGAGCGGCAACGACGATGCTCTTCACCCCCTCCTTGACCGCAGGCCTCAGAGCGTCCACTATTGCTTCATGAAAATTGTACAGAGCCTTTCCGTCCGCTCTCACTCCATCGAGTCTCAGCCTGACATGGGGCTTAACCACGTTGCTGAAGACCCGCCACAAGACTGCACAGTCCTCCTCCAAACCGACTAGAACGGCAACAGAGTATCCGCGTCTGTAACCGCGTTTCCGCGTTAACTATGCCACCTCACGCATCCGCCAGCATTCATTAGAGATTCCAAAACTATGTCTTGAAAAGACGAATACGCGGATATAACAGTTCTCCTGCACAGCAAATGAGCTTCAAGGGTTTGTGAGTCGGTACTGATGGTTTTCACAGGTAATTACTTCGTTATCAAACAGTTTGCGCAGAGACTTGAAAACTTTCTTCTCCGTTTCTCCACATTTTTCAGCAATTTCCTTGAGCGTCAAACCTTTTTCAGCGTTTTTCAACGTTGAAACCACAGCTTCGTCAACCTTGTTCAGTTTCAATACGGCAACCATCCCGAAACCGTCTGCTAATTTCAGAGTCTATACCATACCTTTTTTCTTATAAATTTTTATCTCACTATCGCGGTTACAGATGTCTAGTAAGAAAACGCAAAATGCGATTCCGAACCGAGGCGTCAATGGCGGATGCCCTACTACGTCTACATCATACTTTGCGAAGGTGACAGCTTCTACACAGGCTACACAAAGAATCTACATTCCCGCATCAAGCTTCATGAGAAGGGAAAGGCTGCCAGATACACAAGAATGCACCGACCGAAGAAGCTGGTTCACGTCGAAGAATTTCACTCGAGAGCAGAAGCAATGAGAAGAGAAAAAAGAATCAAAAAACTGAGCCACACCCAAAAACTCAAACTAGCCCACCGTCAAACCAAACGAAAGTAAGCCAAGAACGCGCAGAACCCAAAAAACGTGTTTCCGCCTACGCAACCCACAGGATCTCCTTCGAGCCTCATTTGTGCGCAAACACGCGTCCGGAAAAGCCTTCTGGGCAAAAATCGTTTTAAAAAAAAAGGGTGGAGGGTTTTGGGTCTATTCGCGTTGGTTGAAGTAGTAGACGGCTATGGCAATGTCTTTCATGTCGACTACGCCGTCGTTGTTGACATCGGCGTTGGGGAACCACGGTGGCTTAGTAGGCTTGGTCTGGAACAGGCTGACCAGGTAGGCGATGTCCTTCATGTTGTCTACTCCATCGTACACTCCTGGAATCGTGCCGGACACGTCACCAGGAACGCCCACGTGAACAGGATGGTTGCAAGTGTAGTTGTTGTCGGCGGTGTCTATTTCTCCCGGAAGTGTGTCGGCAACGGCTTTCAGCGTGTAATTGCCATATGCTAAACCGGTGGTGTTCCACTCGAAAACTTGGGATGCATTGGCGCCGCCCACCAAGTTCATGAACAAAATCTCTGTAGATATTTTGGTCGTGTTTGCGTAGAGTGTGACGTTGAAGCTTTCGGTCAAGGTGCCCTGGTTTTCGGCCGTCACCGTTATGTTTCCACTGTAGCCTCGGCCTATGACGGATTTGGGTGAAGTGACGTTGGTGACCGCCACATCGGGCAGGGCCAGTGGGGAGGTGACCACGGCGCCCGTGATGAAGGCGTGCCATGATGGATTATAGCCCAAAGTCTGTAGATAGCCGACTAGTTCGCATACTGTTGGTGGCATTGGTGCCGGTGGAGGTGGGGGAAGAATCCAAGGTGCAACTGAGTAGGCATCCTGTGAAACGTACTGAGCGTCGTTGTGAACCTGCGATGGGTGACCGGCTGGGTGTGGTACAGGTGAACGCCCTGGAGCTGTTCCCGCTTCAAAAGCGTCTTGATAAGGATCGCTTATCAACAGCTCACTGGTTGTTGAGTTCACTCCTGCGGAAGTCACGCAGTGGCCCTGCTCCAAGCTCGGGTTGTCGTAGAGCTTCTGCCAGCTACTGCCTGTCCATTGCCAGAACTCGAGGAATAGCACGACGTCTTGGCACCTCTCTATCTCGCTCTCTATCCAGGGGAATTGTGGGTATGTCGAGTTGTGAACCTCGAACCATCTCGCTACTTGTTGTTGCATCAGGTACTGGTTGATGCCCCATTGCATGTCCTGCATACGTGTTCCTTTATGGCCGTCCTGGGTTCTCTGCCCGTCAGTATCCATCCAGAAAGCCAAGTTTCTCACAAGCGGGTCAACGTTCTGCGCATCGTGGTCATCCCATTGGCCCACCATGGCGGTCACGAGGGGGAAGTAGTCGCTTACTTGTGGCGGCGGCACCGGGTTGGGGTTGAGGATCGACTCAAATTGCGAGTCAAGCCACCATAGCGAGTTCGCAACTGCGACCGGACCACACCAGGTGAAGGTTCCTTGGGCGGGTCCCCACATGTCCTGTTTTTGGTCGAAGTCGGGCATTCCGCTCGGCGCGTAGTCTGGGTAGGCTGGCTTGACGTACCACGGTCCCGAGGGCGGTTGAGCTCGGACGGCGGTCACGTTCCATGGCGGCGGCGTCGGGCCTGGGGGCAATGGATCTGCAGCGTCAATATGGAACTTGCTGATCCCATCAGTCGTATCTACGTGGAAAGTCACGCCCGCCCATTGTGTCGGCCAGGTTATCTTCCACCAAGAGCAAGGTTCTGGAAGCCATTGCTGAGGATCCGCTACTTGGAACCAGTCGCACGGTCCCAAACCAACGAATTTCTTCTCAGCAGTGACCATACCAACCCCAATCCCCAGTGGGAGAAACGGCATGGGATCGCTTGGTAGTACGTTGTCTACGTGGAACGTTCCATTGTTGGCATAAGATTGATCAACGTGGAACTCAGCGGGAATTGGGCCTACGTTGTAGTGCCACCATGTGCAAGGTTTCGGGGTTTTTGCAAGGTCATCCACCTTCAACCATTGACATGAGGCGAGTGATGTCATAGATTGTCTTGCCACAGTCGGATACTCGGGATAATAGCTCAAATCGATTGGGTTAGGTGTCGCTTGGTCAACGTGGAACGCCCTGTGGACTATGTCCACGCTGTCAACGTGGAACCTGCCACCGTAGGGCATACCATTGGCCCACGTATACCACCAACTGCACGGTGAAGGTACGAGTCCAGCAGGATCCAATACTACGAACCAGTCACACGGTTTAATCTGGGTTATTTTCTGTCTTGCTTCGATTTCGTAAACGGGATACGGTGGTGTGTAGTAGTGTGGAACGACTTCGTCGACGTGAAATTCGCAACTTTCATTGTTATAGTCAACGTGAAACTCGAAACCAGTTGGCAGACCTGTCTCAGGGTCAATTATTTCCCACCAAGAGCATACCGGGGGATACCATGCCTTTGGCCAGTGAACAACAAAGTAGTCACACGGACTCACCTCTTGTATCTTCAGTTCAGCGGTCACGGGTTGCGGCGGAAGGGGCATAGACATCGGAAGGACAATGTCAACATGGAAATAGGTGAAAGTATCATATTCTACAAAGTCCACGTGAAACTCGATTCCTGTGGGATTACCCAAGGGGTCAAGGACTTCCCACCATGAGCATGGTGACAGCTGGAAGCCCACTGGCCATGTTATTTTAAGATAGTCACATGGTTCAAGATAGCCGTTTGGCGCCATCTCAACGAATTGTATCGTGATGCCTGTTCCGAATTTCATCGTGACATTTGACCAGAACGTCGTCTCGTTCGTACTGCTAAAGTTGATTGTATCACCCGTGGTGAAAGTCATAGTATTCTGTAACGCAGATGCTGAATGTAGTGCTATTGAGCCTAGGAAACCTATCAGTAGTAATGAAGTGAAAAGCATAGAGACAGCTTTACAACTATTCTTCTTCAAGACTCCTTTCTCCTTTTATTACTCCGTACCATAAGAGTGGGCGATTCTGGGTTAAAAGACTTATGGGTCTAAGTTCTATTGCCCCAATCAATCATTGCATCTTCATGCGCATTCCGATACACATCAACCCGGTTCTTAATCGATGTTTGATCGGACAGATTCTCTTCGTATCCTTTTTTTTAGCACAAGATACAAGGCGGTTGCAGACACTAGAGCCAAGGGCAGCATGAGTGGCCAAGACTCTGGAACTACGATTATCTCGTGTGAGGAGTCGTGAAACGCGAAGTATATCCAGTTATCGTGGCTGTCCCTGTGTAGGCTGTAGTTCGCGTAGAGCACTTGAGTCAATCCGCCGTCGATGATGACTTCAACATTCGGTTCCATAACACTATTCGGGATACTCATCCTGCAGAACCCGTAGGTGTCATCTGAACCGTTCACAACCAACCTGATAGTCCCATTTTGGTCCTCAAAGGCAAGGCTGAGAAGAGACGAATTGGTGATGACGGTGACACATGAATCATCCTCAGAACTTATTCTGAAACTGTGAAAAGTGCCCATCAGAGGATACCGATCACTGTCGCCGCCGTTGACGGCGCAAGGACTATCCTCTATACCGTCTTTGTTCGCGTCCGACTGTGTATAGTCACTCCAGAAGTTTCCTTCCAAACCATTATCCCAGGAATTTCCGTGCGAGTTGATAACGTCGGCTTGTTCATCGTTGTTGATTAGGTTGTTGTGAAAGATGGTGTTGAGGTTTGAGTTGAAAAGTCGAATCCCGTAAAGGGAACTGTTGAGCGTGTTTCCTTCAATCGTGTTGCTACTTGCTTCATAAAGTGACAACGCCTTCTCAGCATCCACGACAACGTTGTCTTCCACAACAACATTGTTCGAATTCTGGAGACATATCCCCACCCAGTCACCCACATCCCAATTGTCCCTCACAGTATCGTTGTTTGAATCTTGAAAGTATATTCCATAATTATTACCCTCAGTCGTCACATTCCATATTTCAGACTGAGTGACGTCGTAACAGAAAACGCCGTGTCCATTATTGGTCAAGTTCAGATCATGCACGGTCACATTGAAGGATCTCACAAGATAGAGGACACCTGTGCCTGTTCGATCGTCGAAAACTTCGTTTTGTGCATCGATGACATATCTAACCGGCTTTTCGTCCACCAGATTGCTGGGGTCTATTGCATTGTTGAAGTCGGAGAAGTTGCCGCCAAAAACGCCGAAATTGTACCGATTGTTCAGCATTATATTCTCTCTCAAGGTGTTGTTGCCGGAGTACCACAGCCAGATTCCATTTTCATGATTTGAGGAGACGAGATTGTATTCCAAGATATTGTTTGTCGAAAAGAAGAGGTATATCCCTATCCGAGTGTCTGTCACCTGAACCTGACTGATATTACATTCATTGCAATGGTCTAGGAGAATGCCACAATCATCGCCGTAGGGTGGAAAACTCGATCCACCGTTTCGCACCGTGAACTTGGTGATACTAACATTGTCTGCCTTCACAGTCACAACTGTACCAGTGGCTCCACCATCTATGATGGTCATGTTCTGATCTTCTCCGACAAGCGACAACATCTTGTTTACTACTACATGCTCAGTGTAGACCCCATTCTTGACGAAGATCGTGTGCCCATCCAAGGTCTCAGGAGCGTCAATAGCATCATGTATCGTCAAGTAGGTCAGGTTTGTGTCGAGATTGCGGACAGAACCATAAGGCTGCATCAGCGGATATCTGTCCGCGTCGTAGGCGTTCACTGCATACGCAGTATCTCCTATGCCGTCAGCTCCAGTTTCGTTCTGATAAGGCCCACTGTACAAATCTGTGCCGTTGTACCTGCTCCAATAATTCCCTCCAGAAGGGTAACCATCATCCCACATTGTGCCATAAACCTTGTAGATGAAGGGTGAGGTATTGTTGATGAAATTGTTGTGAAAGATGACATTGCCTGAAAGCGTAGCGTTTCCTGGCATTACCTCTATCATGCCATCATACGTGTTGTTACACACAAGATTCTCAAAAACCCTGTTGTACGCACAAGGAGAATAAAAACGAATCCCCTGATTGTTCTGCGTAATGTAGTTTCTCTGCACCGTGCAATTCGTTGCATTCTCCAAATGAACACCTCCGATGCAGTTGGACACTCTATTGCCTGTAGCGATGCAGTCCTCTGAGCTCAAGAATCTGATGCCGTAACCATTCCCATCTATAACGTTGTCTATTACTGAGGAGCCTATTGAACAGTTTATCCGAATGTTATGGCAGTTGACAAACAGATAATTGTTCCTTATCTCGCAATTGTCAGCAGAATATACATAGATGCCATTGTTAGTCCAGCCCCAGCCACTGTACCTAATCGTGAAACCGGATATGCTGACATCGTTGGCGAGAACCTGCACAACGGTGCCTCCATTATTCCCATCAATGATCGTAGTTTGAACGTTTTCTCCGACGATAGAGACAGATTTGTTTATCGTCACATGTTCATTGTAAACACCTGCAGGAACCTGAATTACGGAACCATCTTCTGCTTCATTTATCGCCTGCTGTATTGAAAAGAAGAAAGCTTGAACGTGGCTACCGTCAGCTCGTGCGACACAAAAGGCGTTTGCAGGCGTGCCCAGGTATGGTTGCTTGCTCTGAAAAACCGGATTGACAAAGAGAAAAAGAAGAGTGCACAGCAGAAGCGCACTTCTCCGGCGATAGCTACGGATGATTCTCAACCTTCCCCTTCCTAGCCTCGTAACACAATGACTACTACTTTCTACTGGTGGATGGTCGCAAAAAAAGGTTCTGGAGTTCCTGACAGAGCTATGTTTCATTGCAAATGTAGTTTTCTTTCTGCAGTTCCAACGGACACCCTCCTCCGCAGACTTGCAGTTGCGGGCATTCCCTGCATTTCGGCTCGGCGTATTCTCTTTTCCTAATCTTCACGGCAAGCGGATTGTTCCAGATTTTGGTCCAGTCATCTTTCAAGATGCTGCCGAGGCTTTCAAAGTAGCTTTGACACGGATAAACATCGCCGTTCGGCCCGACGCACATGTTGATGTTCGCCGCCGTACAAGACTTGAGGCCCAAACCAAGCTTCCGGGTCAAAGCGACAATACTGAGTCGGAGTGTACCACAGAAACCTCAAGCCCAGCTGATGAGCCTTGTCGCGGATTTTGGGCAGGAGCTCGTTCAGCGTTTCAAATGGCAACACAAATTCCTCACCCATTACGCTCGCCTTTCTTCTCACTCTTCACCTGCCCCCCAAAAGCGTCCTCAGTCTCAACCAAAACAAGTTCTCCAGGTTTAACGCGTACGGCGGGTTCAGCCGCAGGATCAAAGCAGAATATGACTTTGCTTCTTGGAACAACCTTCATCACAACACACCCAGTCTTCTTAACCGATAACTCATTTCCACTTGGAATTTAAGCGCACGCGTCTACGTTTTTTGTGGAGTCTGCGTATGAAATTGAGAAAACATTCTTCCTCAGTGAATTGTAAATCATTTATACTGTTGACGATAAATATCAGTTCGCGGTAAGCAGAATGCTTGTCACAAACAAGGATTTGTTGGTGCCAGCTAGGCGAAAAGCCTATGCCGTAGGCGCTTTTAACATCAACAACTTGGAAACTGTGTTGGCAGTTTCTGAGGCTGCAGTCGAAGAAAAATCTCCTGCGATAGTTGCTGTCACGCCGAGCGCCATAAAATATGGCGGTCTGCCTTATCTAGCGAAAATTGTCAGAACAGCAGCCGAATCCTCGGCTGCGCCGATGTCGTTACACCTTGATCACGGAGAAGACTTTGAAACGGTCTCCAAAGGCATAACGGGAGGTTTCACATCCGTCATGATAGACGGATCCCATCTAAAGTATGAGGAAAACATTGCGCTAACCAAGCGGGTGGTTGATTTGGCTCACCCCAAAAAAGTTTCTGTCGAAGCGGAACTCGGCAGACTAGCAGGGGTTGAAGAGAAAACCGTTGAAGAAAAGGACGCCATTCTCACCGATCCCAACAGCGCAAAAGAGTTCGTCAACCGCACCGCCGTAGACGCTCTTGCAGTCGCAGTAGGCACATCTCATGGAGCTTACAAGTTTAAGGCCGAGCCCAAACTGGACTTTGAAAGGTTAAAGATTATCAGCGAAAAGGTTGACATCCCGCTTGTCTTGCACGGGGCTTCGAGCGTTCCAAAATGGATCATTGAAAAAGCAGCTAAGTATGGGGCTCAGCTTGAGGGAGCAAAGGGAATTCCCGAGGAACATATTCAAAAGGCCATTTCTCTGGGAATCGCGAAGATAAACATTGACACAGACCTGCGCTTGGCCTTCACTGCAAGTGTGAGAGAAGTCTTGGCTAGCTCGCCGAAAGAATTTGACCCCCGAAAAATCTTGGGTCCTGCAAAAGACGCTATGAAAGAAGTCATCAGAAGCAAAATGCGCCTATTTGGAAGTTCAGGAAAAGCGTAAAGTGGGAAACAGATGAAAGTTGGAATCTTGAGCGGCGGCGGAGACGCTCCAGGAATCAACGCGGTCATAAGAGCAGTCGTCAGAAAGGGCATCCAAAACTACGGATACGAAATCCTCGGCATAAAAGACGGGTGGGCTGGACTTCTTGAAGCCCAGTACCTGCCACTGGACTTGAAGGCTGCCTCGGGCCTTCTTCCACGCGGAGGCTCAATTTTGGGCACTTCTAGAACCAACCCGTTCAAGACTGAAACCGGCCCCGAAAAAATGATGGAAAACGCGAAAGAAGCCGCGATTGAAGCAGTCATCGCCATCGGCGGAGACGACACTCTAAGTGTTGCTGACAAAATGGCCAAGTATGGACTCAAATCTGTAGGGGTACCAAAGACAATTGACAATGATCTGGCCGGAACCGACTACACGTTCGGCTTCAACACGGCAGTCTCCATAGCCACCGAAGCACTTGACAGGCTTCACACAACTGCGGAAACGCATCACAGGGTCATAATCCTTGAAGTCATGGGCAGATACACCGGGTGGATAGCCCTAGAAGCAGGCATAGCTGGAGGCGCAGACATCGTACTGATCCCTGAAAAACCCTTTGACATAGATGAGGTCTGCGCACTGATAAAAAGAAGACAAGAAAGAGGCAGAAACTTCAGCATAATCGTCGTTGCCGAAGGGGCCAAACCGAAGGGCGGAGTTGAGATAGTTTACAGTGAAAGCCTCGACGAGTTCGGACACATCCGACTCGGTGGCATCGGCTACTATCTGGGCAAGGAGATTGAAAAGTGCTTGAACGTTGAAACCCGAGTTGTGATTTTAGGGCATGTTCAACGCGGCGGCAGCCCAACAGCCTTTGACAGAGTGTTAGCCACAAGATTCGGAATAGCAGCCATAGACATGGTACATGAAGGAAAATTCGGTCACATGACCGCCATAAAAGGAAACAGAATCGTTTCAGTGCCACTCAAAGAGGTTGTCGGCAAACGAAAAACTGTAGACTTGGAACTCTACGACATAGCAAGCGTGTTCTTCGGCTGAAATTCGAAGATATCTTAACTTGCGAGCACACTCGCCAAATCTAGCAAGCTCAAGTCCAAAGGTTTCTCGGTTTCACATGATTTCCTAATGTCAAGAGTCGCCATTCTGCCATTCAGCAATCCCACCACCCTGCTGCCGTTCTCCTGTGAAAGCAGCTCGACAGCCTTGTCTGCAAACAAGCTGGCCAACAAACGACTTCTTGCCGTAGGGCTGCCTCCCCTCTGAGCATAGCCCAAAACGCTGAGCCTGACCTCTGTTCCCGCGTCTTTCTCAATCTCTGCTCCGAGTCTTCGCGTGTCCCCGATTCCTTCTGCCGCCACAATTATGCCTGACTTCTTCCCCTTAGCAGTGTTCTCCTCCAACCTTTTGACAATCTTGCTGGTTTCAAACTTGACTTCGGGGACCAAAATTATCTCTGCTCCGACAGTCAGTCCCACTGTTGAAGCGAGAAAGCCTCTTGTCCGACCCATGACTTCAACTATGAATATTCTCTCATGCGAAATTGCAGTGTCTCTTATCTTGTCGATCTCATCTACGGCCGTGTTCACCGCCGTGTCGAAGCCTATTGTTTCATCCGTCCCAAAAACGTCATTGTCTATTGACGCGGGAACCCCGGCTATCAACGCATCAGTCTGTTTGCTCAACTCAAAAGCTCCCTTGAAAGAGCCGTTGCCTCCGATGACCACGAGCCCATCAATATTATTTGAAGCAAGTGTTTCCGCAGCTTTTCTAACCCCTTCTTTTGATTCGAACTCCGGACACCTTGAGGTGTGGAGGATGGTTCCGCCCAACTGTATGATGCCTCCCACTGAGCGAGGAGTAAGTTCTCTGAAAGTGTTCGTTATCAAACCCTCCCAGCCTCTTTCAAACCCATAAACCCGATAGTTCTTCGAATGAGCTATCCGCGTGACGGCTCGAATAGCAGCGTTCATGCCGGGCGCGTCTCCGCCGCTAGTGACCACGCCTATCCTCTTCAACAAGACTCCCCCTTTATCGAAGCTTGTTGCCGCTGTTGACTATTAGCGTTTGCTGTTGTTTATGGGAAGCCTTCGAACAACCCGAAACAATTCGGGTAGTACGCGCTGAGAGGATCGACGGAGATAGGCTTCAAGCTAGGAGAGTTCGCTATTCTTATCAACATCAAGCGTTATCTAGTAATCATGGGCGATTTGAAATGAACGCAAAGAACTATCAACACGGGGTATGTGGAGTTTACTGTGGTCAGTGCCCGAGCGGGAACGGAAGAGTGAAGATGATGGCTGGCGAGCTGAAGAGACTCGTGGATACGGTTCGCTACGATTGGGTCAGTTCCGTTGTCAAATCATTCAAGTTTGAGGAGTTTAGGAAAGGCTTAGAGTGGTTTGCCAATGCACAGTGCCCTATGTGCCTCAATGGTGGGGGTGCACCCTGCGAAAACAGAAAATGTGCTTCTGAAAAGAAGCTTGAAAGCTGCCTTCTATGCAATGATTATCTGACATGCAAGAACACAGAATATCAAAGAGAGTGGTATCCTTTCGTCGTCGAGAACCATAACAGTGTCAAACAGGTGGGATTCCAAAAGCATCTCGAAGAGGAAGAGGAAAGGGCGAAAGCAGGCATAGACTTGATGGGCCATCTGGAACGAAGATGCTGCAAAGTCGTGAAACTGGAGGACAAATAGTTCTTCGTTTATCAAAACCAGGAAAGTATAGAAATATCTGCGGCGTATTTGAAAGCAGATACGTTTTTGCACAACGAAACCTTTAAGTCTATCGCGGACGTTGTATCGGTGGTAATTGAAAATTAGCATTTTCAATTTCAGTGCAAACCTAATAAAGGTGATTCTACACGTTCCAAAAAAGAATGTTTGAGGTTAAATGTACTGATTGTGGCAAGACTGCCATGGTCCCTTTCAAGCCTACAATAGGCAAGCCAGTTTATTGCAGCACATGTTTCTCGAAACGCACATTTAAACAGCGAGAAAGTGTTGACACGCGCTTCAGTTTTGACCCGAAACAGGCATGGGCACGACGAGGAGATAACTGGCAAGGAAGAAAGGAAGAAGCGCCCTTTAACGTTTTCCAACAGTCATAGTGTCGATTGTAACGCAACCAGTTTGCGAACGACATCTCACCTCTTTAATGTCTCGTAGCAAGCGCCTCTTGTTAAATCATATTTGAATCATATATCGAACCAGGGGTAGGGCCTCTGCGCACACGCACACCGAAGACATGAGAGCCTCGAATGGCCCCACTGGTTTTCGGGGTAAAGTTTTGTCCCAAGCCCAAAAAACGAATGTTGGTCTTGTCATGGCATCATTTGCTGATTGGGCTTTCTAAACGCTTTTTGGTTTTTGGACTTCGTTTGTGTTTTTCCATGTCCAGTTCCAAGAAGACCTCACCCATTGTCCATTTGCCCATGAATTGTTTGAAATGATGCATCGCATAGAACTGCCTTGCTTCAGGACTAGCCGTGGATGTCTCGATCCCAACTGCTCCCTTGTCTAAAGCATCGTTTACTGCCTTGTCCAGAAGTTCAGAGCCTATTCCTTTGTTGCGGAATTCTGGAGCTACATAGAAGCACGTGATAAAAGAGTTTGGGCCACCATCGATTATGTCTTCATGCATAACACAGTGAATGAAGCCTATGACTTCGCTCTTCCGATCAGCTACAATTAGTTCATTGTTTTTTATTGCTCGCTCAATTGATTTTTCTCTAGGAGTTCTCCAATTCAACCATTCCACTAAGATTCTGTCGATAGCGGAAATGTCCTTCTTGGTCGCTTGACGGAATTTGATTACCTCCCGCAAACCCCATTACAGCCTCCTCCAAAGACTAATCTACGCTTTGAAGCTAGAAATAGGTTTATTCCAGACGGAAGAGAAGAACGCGCGCGCTTCACCGTTGTAGCCAAGCACCTATTCTGCAGGTCACGTAAATTCTTTTTCAACGCAAGCATTCGGGTCCAGTTACCACTTATTGCCGCTTCCATTTCTTGGGTCTAGGAGTAAAGTTTTATAGTGTTGAGTATTGAGACATTGTTGGCGGTGGGTCTCAGGCGGGGGGGTAGGGGTCCCCTGTACCGTAAACCCTCTATAGGACGGGCCGAAAGCTGAGGTTGAGGCGTTTAAGGCTGCTTGGGCCTTTACTTCCGAAGCGAAGACTATCCGTCCCTTGGGGTTGGCGGTCGTTGAGCGGTTTCCGTAGGGAAGCCGTCTTCAATGTTGACCAGGTGAATCTGGCCAGGCCCGGGAGGGAGCAACCTAAGTCTGGACGTTCAGCGCTCAAGGGGGTTCGGGTACGAGTGTAGGGTTTGAAGGTCCGGTAGATTCTGGGCGTCGACCCTCTGTGGCCCACCGTCTTCTTAACATCAACAGGCGTGCCCGAAGGAACTCGATTCGCTGCAAACAATCAACGGTCATGCAAGAAGAGAGTTTTAGAAAATGATAAATGCCGTCAGAATCTATTCTGATGCTGGCTGGAAGTTTGGGTATGACGTTTAACGAAGTTCGCAAGGATTATCTGCTTGATCGCTGGGTTGTGATTGCCACCGAGCGAGGTCGCAGACCTACAGATTTTGCCAAAAAAGAGAGACAGCAGGCCAAAGCCGCAGTCTGTCCAATGTGCCCAGGCAACGAGCACATGACGCCTCCGGCAGTTCTCGTTTACCTCAAATCAGGCAACAGAATCAGGAAAACCAAGGACGAAGATGGCTTCAGACGCAAAAACTGGCTAATCCGCGTCATCCCCAACCTGTATCCTGCTTTCTCACCGCCGAAAGAAAGAATCAGCCGAAAACAAATAATGAAAAACGAAAATCTAGCAGTAGCGGTGGGTGACCACGAAGTCTTGGTTGAATCACCAACCCACGACGAAGGCCCAGCAAACGCGGCAATACCGCAACTTGTTCATGTCGTCAACGGCTACATTGACATGCTTCGATATCTATCTGCCAAACCCTACGTACGGTACGTTTCCATTTTCCGCAACCACGGTTTGGAGGCCGGAGCCTCACTCTCGCACGCACACAGCCAGATAATCGCCACACCGTTTGTTCCAAAAACCGTGAAGGAAGAGATGAACGCAAGCAGAAGATTCTGGAGACAAAACAAGAAGTGTGTCTTCTGTGACATAATCGAAAAAGAACGTAATGGGCCTAGATTTGTGCTTGAAAACTCGAAGTTCATCGTGTTCGCCCCCTATGCAAGCGTTAACCCGATGGAGTTCTGGACGTTTCCTAAGGAGCATGAAAGCTCCCTTCTTGAAATGTCTCAAAGCGAGGTGAAAACCTTCGCTGAAACGTTGAAAACGTGTCTCCTCCGGTTGAAGACGTTGGTGAACGACCCGCCCTACAATTATGGTTTTCATATAGCATTAAACAAAGAAGCACACGACTATTATCATTGGCATCTAGAAGTTTATCCCAAGCTTGCAATCTGGGCTGGGTTCGAGAAAAGCACAGGCGTGTACATAAACACCATGACCCCTGAAACCGCAGCGGAAAGCATGCGAAAGAACCCTTCATCCTAGCTCGTGCAAAACTTCATTTTCATATTTTGGCCTAACCTGCATGATATCTTCCACGCAAGCCCTGAGAGGTTCTGCCACGCTCCAAGCTTGAGAGATACATCCTCTAGAAGTGTGCGGCGCGTCACCGTCGAAGATCTCATTTAAGGTTCCAAGCCCACCTTCAAACAACTTTTCCGCAAACAATGGCATAATGAAATTCTTCAGCGCACATTCGCGCAGGGACTCCGTGTGACCTTTCGTTTTCAGAAATGCCGTGACGAAGGGCCCTAACAACCAAGGCCAAACCGTACCATTGTGGTAGGCGTTGTCTCTGCTTTTTCGGTCACCAGCGTAGATTCCAACGTATCTCGAGTCATTCCTTCCAAGAGTCCTTAAACCGTAGGGCGTCAAGAGTCCACGTTCCACCGTGTCTACAATCTTCTCGTTTCTTGCACTGTCTAGCATGTTAAAATCCAGCGCCACAGCAAGAATCTGATTCGGCCTCAACGAATCGTCGCGTTCCGGTTCGTGTACGACGTCATACAAGCAACCTCTTTCTACGTTCCAGAACTTTTCAGCGAAACTCTTTCTCGTTTTTTCAGCTGTCTGTCGATACGTTTCTGCCTGATTTTTCTCGTTGAACTTTTCTGCCAGCAACTGTGCCGTTCTTAGAGTGTTGTACCACAAAGCTTGAATTTCAACTGCCTTTCCAACCCGAGGAGTCACTGGCTTGCCTTCAAACACTGCATCCATCCAAGTCAACTGTGGACCGTGAGAAAGCAGGCCGTCCGCGTCCATGTGTATGTTGAAGGCGGTTCCTTTCACATGATTTTCAACGATTGACTCCAGTGTTTCCCAAAGTTGCTCCCTGACGAATTTGAAGTCACCCGTATATTTCAGATACTGCAGAGTCGCGTTCACAAACCACAGGGTCGCATCAGCGGTGTTGTAGACTGGTTGTTCAGCTCGATCTGGAAGAAAGTTCGGCATCAAACCTTGCTTGCAGTATTTCTTGAAGCTTAGGAAGAATCTTCTCGCGTACTCACATCTTTTCGGTACAAGCACCAAGCCTGGCAGAGAAATGAACGTGTCCCTTCCCCACGCTTCAAACCAGTGGTAACCAGCAATCACTGCTTTCTGCCCTTCACTTCCGCCCTGAACAAGAAACGCGTCTGTTGCCAGGACAAGCCAATCTAGCCAGCTGTTTGCCCTAAGAGTTCTGTGCGTTCCGTAGAAGCCTATCAAAAGATTCTCACAGCGACTCATTTCCTCTTCGTATAAAGCTTTCACGTCACACGTTTTCGAGGGCAGCTGAGTCAAGGCCTCTCTTGCACTGTCCTCGTCTTCACCCGCAACCGCTGCTATGGCAAAATTCCTGCTCTCCCCAGCCTCTACGCTTGTTTCAAAGTATCCGGGTTGATAACAATCGTCAAGGCAGCTCTCTCCACGGTGAGCTTCCTCTCGCAGGTACAACCGTTCAATCCATTTGCCTTTTGCAGAGTAATGCCCTTCGGTCGTCATCATTATCAGCACGGGCTGAGGAGGCTTCAGGCTCATTTCCACTTTGGTGTCATCTTGTTTTTGGACAAACTCCACCGGTGCTTTCGATTTGTCGGTTACAGAATGGAAGTGCCTCCAATTTACAATCGGGAAAACTTGCACCTTGATGTCAAAGCTGTTATTGTTCAAAATGTTGTAGAGTGTTATGACGGCGTTTTTTCCGTAAGGCATGAATATTGTTTTTTGAACTTCAACGTTCGGCAATGCGTAAACATATTTTGGAAATGGTGAGACTGAGAACTCCTTGAGAAGGCTGTATCCTTGAGGAAAGAATCCGTCTTGAAACTCGTTTGCCCCAAGCCGATAAACGTCGTTTTGCATGTTTATGTCTTCGTCCAACTTTGTGAGAAAGACTCTGCGATCCCCCGGCGGGTAAAGGGCTGCAATAAGTAGTCCGTGATATTTCCTCGTGTTTATGCCCAGAACCGTGGAAGATGCGTAACCTCCTAAACCGTTTGTTATAAGCCACTCTTTCTGAATTGCATCTTCGAAACGGGAAAGCGTTTCCCTGTTAAGGCTCATTGAAGGCAACTTCATTCACTGCATCAGCTTCGCAACATTTTTTTCGCGTGGGACACCGAAAAAGTTTGCGACAGGATTGCACTTTGTCCTAAAAAGCAGGACGTGAGGCTTTTTCAACTTGTACTCTGTAAGAGTTTCAGCGTAACCCATTCCCTTCGCAAAAACCAAGTCAACACAATTGTAGACTTCCCGAAACTCCGCAGAAACTTCATCCATCGTCAGACCCACAGAATCTGTTCCCGTAGTAATCACTTTGTCCGCGACCTTGCATATGCCAGACACTTCCGCATCCTCAAGAGTCGCATCATTTATTATCGGACTTCCCTTAACAGCCACAGGCACAGTTAACCCCATGTTCTTTAGCTGTTCAACAAGCAACGTGTCAAACACAATTTCTCCAGCATTATCCGTGAGATAAAGAACAGAGTGCGCCTTCATGGCTAAATCGTAAACCTTGCTCGTATCGTCTATGACCAAGTCTTTTGATGCATCCCTGAAGGCTTTTTTCAGACTGCCAAACGTGAACCTGTGACCTGGAATGTCAAATTCCATTATGTTGCCAACTATGGCGCACAAGCATGCTCTCTTGAACCTATCCTGCAGCGTATATCCTTCTTCCACAAGTTTCCTCGCATAAGGCAGAAGTCTCAGCGCTTTCTCGTTACTTATCCTCTTGCTTCTCTTGTATGGGTCAGGATTGCCTGTCACTATCCTTATGACCACGTCTCTTTTTGTGCCCAAGTCCGCCGGGACAGCCGTGGGCCTGAACTCCTTGGTCAGCAGCCTCAGAAGATCGCTCATAGCCCTGAAACGCAAGGCAGGGTTGGTCGTAGCCTCTTTGACTTCAGCTGCTCCCCTGCTGATTATGCAAGCCACGCATTCAGCTTCAACCTTCAAACCTAGCAGACTCACCTGTCACTTTCTTGTTGCTTTCGCAAACTCCAGCATAGTCGCGTACGGGTCCGTTGCCTTTACGATGCCGCTCGCCACCAGCACACCCTGCGTCCCCAGTCTCAAGGCTGCCTTAACATCTTCTCCATTACTTATGCCCGCTCCACAGAGAATTACAGCTTTTTTGTTGACCTTCCTTACAAGCTGGATGGTGCCCGTTACAACTTCTGGTTTCGCTTTGGAAACTGGAATTCCGGTGCCTATGAGTTCTGGGGGTTCAATCGCAATCAAGTCCGGCTTAAGAGTCGCTGCAGCCATGCTTATCGTGGGGTTATTGGCGCAAACAACCGAGAGCAGGCGCTTTTCACGAGTAATCCTGATTATCTCATCGATATCTGACAGTTTAAGCTGCCTTTCAGAATGGTTGATCAACGTTCCCTTGGCCCCAGCCTCTTCCACAGACTCAGCAAGCACGTGACCTGTGTAGCCACCCGGCTTTATAGGATCTATGTGTTGGGCGAAAACTGGAATCTCTACAGCTTCAGCAACAGATGCCAAGTCTGCAAACTGGGGAGCCACACCGACGCTGACTCCTGTTTCATGATTCACTCTTTCTGCTTTTCGGGCCAGTTCAACTGCTCTCTTCCCAGTTGCTTCAGCATACGTTTTGAAGTTAACAATCACGATGGGTATCTGAATTTTTCCTGTCATAGACTTTCCTCTGACTTTCAACATCAACTTCAATGTTAATTATCGTTTCAGCATAAAAATGGTTGCGTACTCTCGAATGTCGCCTTCAGTGTTTCACCATGTTTCTTCCAGGAACGAACACCGCTGCCGCGACCACTGTTGTCCACAGGCCACTCTTGTCTCCTGTTGCAGATTGCGTCACGTTTGCCGTCTTAATCATCATTCCGCTAGTTTTGAACAATTGTTCCTTCTCATGCCAGGCGATTTCAGGATCAAATTGAATTCCCATCGTTGTCGCAAGCATTGTTGCAGCTAAATCCTCTGAGTAGTCTCCAGCCTTGTCATCTGTCTGTCCGAAAGAGTGATGCTCCGAAAGGTAACCGTAGTCATCCTTGCCTGAGGGGATTGCGACTCCTATTGACGCTGCGATGAGTCTGTGCGGTTCGTTTGTTGAATTCCTAGCTAAAACGACGAAGGTGATTTCTCCAGGCTTTATCAGTTTCAGGCCGCGTTCTCTTGATAGGAGTTTGCAGCTTGGCGGAACTATGCTCGAAACGCTTACTATATTGCAATGCTGTATGCCTGCATCCCTTAAAGTCAACTCGAAAGATTGAAGTTGCTCTTTGTGTTTTCCAACGCCCTTTGTCAGAAAGAAATACTTCGGTATCATTTTGCAAATAGATAACGTTGATGCGCTTATTAGTCTTTTGTTTCCACGAAGCGCTAACCGACAAGCAAGGGAAAAGAATAACAAAGCTTAATGTAATAGTCACTTTGAGGGCAGTCAAGTGCCAACATACCGAAGCGTGTTCAAGGACGAGACAAAACTCGACATCAACTATGTCCCCTACAAGCTTCCCCACAGAGAGACAGAACTGCGCCTGCTTATGGAATTCTTCAGCTTTGCATTGCAGTCTCCTGAAAGAATGGCCCAGCGAGTTGTGATAACTGGCGATGTTGGCACTGGCAAAACTGCGCTTTCGCAACGTTTCGGAGCGAACATCACAAGCGAAGCAAACAGACGCGGAACAGGTCTTCGCTACGTTCACATCAATTGCCGCGAATGTCACGGAAGCCTCTTTCTCATCTTGCAGCACGTGGTGTCGATTTTCCATCCAAACTTTCCAAAACGCGGCTACTCCGCTGAGGAGATTCTAGATTCGTTAATGCAGATTCTGGACGAGCAAAACTCACACGTGATCTTGGCCTTGGATGAGTTCGAAAGTCTCATCGACAGAGAAGGCTCCGAAGCTGTTTACAAGCTGACCCGCCTGCAAGAGGCAAGACAGAACAAGCCCCAGCGGCTCTCGCTTATAGGTGTCTTGCGAAACCTCAAGGCAATTGATCAATTGGACGCCAGCACAAGAAGTACATTACAGTCTAACATAATAAACCTTGAAAAATACTCCAAACAACAACTCGCCGACATCCTCAACGATCGAGTCTCCCTAGCCTTTAAACCTCTAGCCGTGTCCGAAGACACTGTGAACTTGATTTCCGAACTTGCATTCTCTGAAAGCGGAAACGCCCGCTTCGGAATCGAACTACTTTGGCGAGCCGGAAAATACGCAGACGCCGAAGATTTAAACACCGTCCCACCGGAATGCGTTCGAAAAGCCGTCTCAAGCATAATCCCCGCGATGCGGAAAAGCGACCTAGCTACTCTTGGCCTTCATGAGAAACTCTTCTTGCTTGGAATAGCCAGAACATTCAAAAAGAACGAGAAGGCCTACGTTGCTTTCACTGAGGCCGAACAATCTTATGCTGTCGTGTGCGAAGAGTTTGACACAGCTCCAAAAAGCCACACGCAACTGTGGAAATATCTTCGAAGCTTCTCTGCCCTCGGCATAGTAAAAGCCGATGTTGTAACAGGGGCTTCCCGGGGTAGATCGACGGGCATTTATTTGCCCAGAATTCCAGCTGACGAACTTGAAAAAGAGTTGAAGATTCTGCTGGAAAAACAAGAAGTGTGAAAAGACATGAATGTTGAGGATGTTTTCTCTTCCCGACTTCGCATGAAAATTCTGAGAATTCTGGTTCAAGTTGGCGAGCTCAACGGTTCTGAAATCGCCCGAAGATTAAGCGTAAACTACGTATCGACAAGCAAACACCTGAAGGCTTTGGAAGATGAAGGCGTTCTGGTGCACAAGGTGTTTGGAAGAATCCGCCTGTACAGGCTCAATGAGAATTCACCCAAGGCCAAAGCCGTACAGACTCTAATTGAAACGTGGGAACACGCAAATAAGTAGTGAACGACGTTATCTACGTGAGCGTGCTGTTGCTTGATCAAGGAAGAGCTGGACACAAGAACAAGCGAATTCGAGGAGCTCTTGCAAAAGGTTGCAAGCGCCATCGCCAGCGGAGCCCTTTCCGAAAGGCTTTCACCATCAAAGCTGCTTGAAAAAACCGAGAACTACATCAACCGCCTATCCGAACTGGCGACAAGCAACCAGGAATCCATGCTTATTCTGAAACCAGAGATAACCCCCACCATCAAAGCCAAATACAAAAACCTCGCCCAAACCTTGACAACATTCAAGGATATCCTACTCCAAAACACATCTGACCCCGTTGCAAATTCCCGTTTGGCTTTCGAACAACTGAGAAAAGCCTTGACCGACGGTTCAGACTTCCTCTTTCTAATGAGGGAAGTCCGAGACAATCCTTCACCGCTCATTAACTACCTACTTAATTTCAAAAAAGTCTCGGAAACAAAAGGTTCAGTCATAAACATTCAAGCTTCAGAGGACATTCAACCCTTGATAAAGTATGTTTTAGACCACATTGAAGAATTGAGCACAGGATTGACGGAACTGGAAAAAAGAATCGGCGAAATTAAACAAAGCGTACAAGAACTGCAGGAAAAAAGCCTAAAAGCCCTGTCCCAAAAGACCGAGGAGCCACCCAACAGGACGGAAAACAAAACAGAAAAGAGACAGCTTTCTCTTTCAAACCTCAAAGCAGAGCAGAACTGAGGAGACAAAGTAGAATGGCCATGGTTGACATATCAGAAAAGCCTGGAATACTTCGAGAAGCTACAGCAACAGGCATCATTAGATTGAAACCCAAAACAATACAAATGATCAAAAAAGGAAAGATTGCCAAAGGAGATCCTCTTTACACATCCAAAATTGCGGCAATTCTGGCAGCCAAGAAAACGAGCAGCCTGATTCCGCTTTGTCATCCACTGCCGATAACTAAAGTCGAAGTTGAAACAGAGGTATTAGACGAATCCAATGTCCAAGTCACTGCTACCGTTAAGACGAGGGCTCAGACCGGCGTTGAAATGGAGGCATTGACTGCCACGGCTATAGGTCTTTTGACGATATGGGACATGGTTAAACAGTATGAAAAAGATGCTGAAGGACAATATCCGACAACAGCAATCGAAAACATTCAGGTCGTCAAGAAAATAAAAAGAGCCACCGGCAAGAAGGCTTCCCAAGAATGAGCGAAACCACAAAGAAACACAAGGCCGAAGCGCCAAAGAAACTGAAATTCAGCATTTTCATATGCAGCACGTCTCGCTATGCCCAAGTGAAGAAAGGCGAGAGAGTTCAGGACCCTTCGGGGGATCTGATTGAATCTTTGTTAAGAGAAGCTGGACAAACCGTACTGTTTCGGAAAGTAGTTTCTGATGATCCGACCATGATTGCCGAAGGCATGAAAGATGTCATGTGCCGTGCGGACGTGGACGTGGTCATTTTTTGCGGCGGAACAGGCATAGCCCCTTCCGACGTCACAATCGAAACCGTCACGCCCTTCTTGGACAAGACATTGCCAGGTTTCGGCGAGATATTCAGACGTCTAAGCTACGATGATATCGGTTCAGCGGCTGTTTTGTCCAGAACAATTGCAGGTATCGCCAAAGGCAAGGCTGTTTTCTGCATTCCAGGTTCGCCTAATGCAGTGCAACTCTGTCTTTCAAAGCTCATTTTGCTCGAGATAGGCCACCTAATCAAACACGCTCGCGAATAGCACACATCCATAGTTTTGCAAGACTATTTTGTTGTAACTGCTTCCAAGACCCTCTCCTTTCCTTCAAATTTCTCCCCATTCATCACCATTGCGGGCGTTTTCCGAATACCGCACTTCATCGCGATGATCCTTCCCTTTACACTTGAAATATCGTGAATCTCGAATTCTCTGCCAGTTCCTTTTGCAAGCAGCGACATCTGCTCTAGAACTGACCAATCTTCTTCAGAGAATACGCGCCCTTTGAACTTGGGAGAGAGTATTTCACTGGCTCTATTTGCCATGTCTGGGTCACAGTAGGTCTGATAAGACATTTCCCTTGCGGTTTCTATGTCGTAGCGCGCGCTAGGCGATTGAGAACGCACAAAAACTTTCATCAAGAAGCCCACCAATAGTGTAAACAACTTTCTCGATATTTATCGTTGCCGCCTTTCGTCCGAAAGCGCAAAATCTGCTCGGTAAACTTATATTCTCCGAAGCTGGTCACATCGTTAGGCACGTGCGGGAATAACGATGGTTCTGAAAGACAATTGTGGACGACCACTTCTTAATCTACGCATAGCAATCACCTCGAAATGCAACCTAAAGTGCTCTTACTGTCACGGAGAAGGCGAAGAAAGGGGCAACAAGAACATCACCAAAGAGATGAGAGCGAAGGAAATTATTCACATCGCAAAGATCGCAGTTGGTTTGGGCATTTCAAGAATCAAACTGACGGGCGGAGAACCCCTTGCGCGCAGTGACACCGTGGACATTGTCAAAGGAATCAGCGCCCTACATGGACTGACAGACCTCTCCATGACCACAAATGGAACCCTTCTTGCGCCTATAGCCAAGAAACTTTATGCAAGTGGTTTGAAACGAATAAACATAAGTCTCCCAACGCTGGATCGGGAAATCTACCATGAACTCACCGGCGGCATAGTGGAAGAAGTGCTGAGAGGCGTCAAGGCCGCTGTTGAAGCAGGATTCTCTCCAGTCAAGCTTAACATGCTCATTTTGAAAGATGCAAACGAGTGTGCTGTACCGGAAATGATTGAATTTGCGGCGCAAACTGGAACAGTCTTGCAGTTAATTGAGCTTGAACCAATAAACGTGACAAGCAAGTACTACTGTGAAAAACACAAAACGCTAGACGAATATGAAACGATATTGAAACAGAAGGCAGCCAAAACTGAGACCAGACAGTACATGCAAAACCGCCATATCTACTATTTACCGCACGCCAAGGTTGAGGTCATACGACCAATAGAAAACACCGAGTTTTGCTTGCACTGCACACGACTGCGTGTTACAAGCGACGGAAAACTCAAACCCTGCTTAATGAGAAACGACAACCTAACGGATATTCTGACTCCAATCAGAAATGGAGCAACAGATCAAGAACTGAACAGACTTTTCAAGCTGGCTAACCAAGAAAGACAACCATACCAGACGAGCCTGTACTTGTTGAGAAATTTCTGAGAAACCAGATCTTGCCGAAGTAAGCCGTGGAACCCCTGAGAAAACCTGAAATTGCTACTTAAGAAATTGAGCGCGAAGCTTGTATTTTCTTCGAATAATCATTAGGTCCATTGCTAAAAAGGCACGAGAGAATGAAGATTCTGACATATAGAAACTTGGAGTCGAAAGACGACATCGTGCCTCTGTTGGATCACGCGTTTAACTGGGTTTTTGACCGACGCCAGTTTGAGGATGCCATCAAGATTGACCCCAGATTGAAGAATGGTCCAGTGGGCTTTTTCGCTGTTGAAAACGAGCGGATAATTGGTCATGTAGGCGTGATGGATTTAGCCACTCGAACTTTGGGTGGAACGATAGAACCAGTTGGCGGAGTATACGGTGTTGCCACGTTGCCCAGTTTTACCCGCAGAGGCGTCTCCACAGCCCTGATGAGTATGGCACATCAATACTTCAAAGAAAAGGATTACCGTTTTTCCTTCTTGTTCACGAGTCACGCGCTCGTAGCGCACGCTCTCTACCTGAAGCTTGGCTACGTCGACCTGATTGAATACCCAAGCGCATACAAGGCGATCAATGTCAAGAAGACCAAGCGTTCTGGCAAAGGAATGGGCTCAGGGTTTGATGTCGACAGAATTCTGAGTATCTATAGCGGGTTTTCCAAGGACAGAACCGGGTTCGTGGTGCGTGATAGATCGTACCTGAGAATGCTCAAGAAGGTGGAAGGAATAAAGGCGAAGCAATGCTTCATTGGCAAGGATGGTTACGTAATTTTCAGAGAAGACAAGTCTGGAATATGGATTAGAGAGCTCATAGCGTTGGACGCAAAAGAAGCTGATCTGCTGATAGATATGATGGAAAAGAGAACCAGAGGCTTGGTCTACGATAGAGCAGTCTTGGACAAGGGTTTGCTCGGAGTCTACAGGTCCCGTGGCTACATAGTTCAGGAAAAAGCTCACTCAGTGATGATGTTTAAACTCATAAGTCCAGACGCCTCGTTCAAGGATACGTACGGTGATAAGCTATATCTAAGTCGCCTCGACGCTTTCTGATTCAACGTGCATCTGCAGCTCGACTATTCTGGCTTCACGCTTAACCGTGTCAAGCAGAGCCAAAGTCGACTTGCCAGTCAGATACCCATAGACTTCACCCGGGTTCACAACCAATGTCGTGCCTTTTCGATGTATCTCAGCAACGTGCGTGTGCCCATGAACCACAACATCAAAGCTCTCGTGATCAATCAAAGCCTCCAAGAGCTCCACATCACCTCCGTGCAGCAACGCGATTTTCAAGCCATCTGCAGTTATCTCCGCAAAGCTGCCGCGCAATTCAAGCCTCTTGTTTTCGCTGAACCTCTTCCTTAGGAGCTCATGATCCCCATCATTGTTGCCGAAAACACCAATCAACCTTGCCTTCAACTCTTTAAACCTTGGAATTACAAAACCGGCCACATAATCTCCGGCGTGAAGCACAAGTCCAACATTCTCTTCGTTCAGTTTCCTCACAGCCCTGTCAACCATCGGCAGATTGTCATGCGTGTCTGCGATCAAACCTATCAGCATCCTTTCCACCTTGCCACACTCTTCGTTTCAAGGAATAAAACCTTTGTGAGCTTCTCTCTGTGTCTATAGGCTAACGCTCTGGACCTTTTTTGCTTGCGTAGGGCAACCGTAAGAATTCCATGTTCACAGTGTAATCTGCAGCTATTCTCGCGTTTTAGTTTACCTTCCGTGCGCTTGGAACCCATGAAGAAATAACCATCATTCAAGACGAATAGAGGTTTGTTCTAGAGAATATTTCGATTCTGGAAATAGGTAGACGAGCGAAACACTGCTTAAGAAAATCTCTGCCTTCTTGTATTCTAGAAAACAGTTCTAAAAGAGGAATATAGAAAATGAATCCTTGGGGTTCGAATCCATCTTCAAAAAGAAGAGACAAGCTCTTCATAATTGCTGAGATTCTGGAAATAGGCAGGGAGGGCACTTTGAAAACCCAGATTATGTATCGAGCAAACTTGAGTTTCACGCAGTTGAATGACTATCTCAGGTTTATGTTGAGGATTAACCTGTTGGAGAAGGTCTCTGAGAATGAAAAGGATAGATATGAAACAACCGATAAAGGCATGGATTTTCTTCAGCGTTACCGGGAAATAACAGAACTTCTCAAAAATGATGATGAGAACAACGGTAAGAATGGAGTAAGAATTCCACCTCCGCACCTGCTCAAAAGAAGCCAGAATCTGTGCTGATCAAGAGATATCAATGTTCTCAACATTTTTGCTCCTTCGCAAAATTGGTTAGAGATAGCCTTCTGGAAAAACACGAGTCAAAACAGCAGAGCGCTCGAAACCTGGTTTCTACTTTTGACTCTGCTCTTTCAAATACTTCTTGGCTTTTTCCTTCAGCCCTGGGAATTCATCGAGCATAGCCTTAAGGACTTGCCATCGGATTTCATCGTTCTTCGATTTAATTCCCATTGCAATTCTTCCATAATATTATGTCGCACTATACAATATAAACCTTTGTCCCCAATGGAAAAACCCGTCAAGCAACTAGGTGAAAGAAGTTCCAAACATGCCCCTCGCAACCAAGTCTCACCAAGTCCTGACATGATAGACAACCCCAGCAAGAAACGGCAGTTCGAACATGTACGGGATGCGCATGGAACTAATCCAGAAGGCGAATCCCAATAACCTCTCGCAAGAACTGTTTTTATCCTTGTAACAAAAACTAGGTTCTCAGGTGTGAGACCTATGCAGGTTGACGCCGTGTTCTTTGATCTGTTTGACACTCTGCTGCTGCTCGAGGACGTGGAGGCTTATTATGAACCCTGTTTGAGAAAGATGTACCAGTTCTTGGCCAAGAAGGGAGTCAATGTTTCTTTTGATGATTTCCGACGTGTCTATTTTGACATCCGTGACAAGTTCTACTCCGAATCTCGTGAAAGTCTGGAAGAACCGCATTTCAACGTTCGAGTTGCCCAAACGCTGCAGAAACTAGGCTATAATTTCAGAGTCTCTGACACGGCCGTCACGGGAGCTACTATGAACTTTGCAGACGAGTTCATGCGTCACGTGCAGCTAGACAAGGACGCCGTCTGCGTTCTGCAAGAACTTCACCAAAAGTACAAGATCGGTTTAATCTCAAACTTTGGCATTCTGGAATGTGGGCGAAAACTGCTGGAGATGTTTGGCTTGAAAGAGCATTTTGACATCATCGTGATAAGTGCTGAAGTTAACCAGCGCAAGCCCAGCCCCAAGATATTCAAGAATGCATTGCAAAGACTGGGGGTTGATGCTTCAAGGGCTGTCTTCGTTGGCGACATGGGTGGATTTGGACGTTGTAGGTCCACAGAGCGTCGGAATGAAGACCATCTTAATCAAAAGAAGATCAGACGGAGAAGACGCTGTTGCAAAACCCGACAGGGTAATCAGGAGCCTAAGTGAACTATTGAAAACCCTTGAAGATTGTTGATTGAGCATCAGAAGCGCGTGTTGACTTTGAAAGAAACGTTTATATCGGCTGAGATGCCTTTAATTTCGTTTTGGCGACTAGTTAGCTCCGCAATTTTACGGCGGCGGCTCAACCCCGACTGCAAAGGCGCGAAGGCCCTATAGAATGAGGATGGTTGGCCTCCAATTGCGGAGACAAAAATGTGGACCTGACATGCTTATCGCGTTAGGTCTGAATTGGGCTTTGG